>Ga0129313_1000138_pt1 | contig 71282 bp, 70 predicted proteins | sample O1105metagenome_FD_94436 | JGI IMG/M metagenome (GOLD analysis project Ga0129313, IMG submission 94436) | Orangutan group fecal microbial communities from fecal samples from Wisconsin, USA - O1105 metagenome | ecosystem: Host-associated > Mammals > Digestive system > Large intestine > Fecal...
GATTCTATTATACCCCTACACAAAGAAAAAGACAAGCAAATTTGTAATTTTGTATAATCGCAAATTTACCAGTCTTTTTCAGCATTGCAGACATTATTCAGTTTGCTTCATGAAACAACCCTATAATTTCTTCTTAGCAAGATACCACTCAATGACCTCAATATCATCTCTTTTCTTGCGGTCTTCAGCTTCTTCTAAAGTAAGCGGTGCGCCAAGCAGTACATCGTCTCCCTGATTCCAGTTTGCAGGTGTCGAAAGGCCTTCCTCATCGTGCAGCTGAAGGGCTGTGACGATTCTCTTGATTTCATCAAGATTTCTGCCCACTGACATAGGATAATACAGGATTGTACGAATTATTCCCTCAGGGTCAATTACAAATACGGCCCTTACAGTCTGTGTGTTTGCGACAGTCTGGAGCATTCCGTATTTCTTTGCTACATTCATGCTGATGTCCGCAATTACAGGGAATGGAATCTTAACGTTTTCATGGTCGTTCCATTTGATTTCCTCAATATTTTTCACCCACGCAAGGTGTGAGTGCAAGGAGTCAATAGAAAGCCCAATAAGTTTGGTGTTCATTTCTGCAAACTCCTCTGCCATAGCTGCAAAGGTAATAAACTCTGTGGTGCAAACCGGCGTAAAATCGGCAGGGTGCGAGAACAGCACCACCCAAGATCCCTTATAATCAACTGGAAAGTCAACCTTTCCCTGAGTTGTCATCGCGCGAAACGCCGGCGCCCTATCACCAATAAGTGGCATAGTGTTTGCGGGCTTTTGGCTCATTTCCGGGTTCTGCATATCATTGTTTTTTATATTGTCCATGGCGACCTCCCTATATATTTAATTTATCAAAACTTACTTCCTTTATAAGCATTCTATATCTTTCCAACGAAATTTGCAATGAGGGATAAAAAACATTTTTATTATATTTCTTATTGCACTTTTTTCTCACTTGTAGTACAATGAACGCATCTTGTTAAAAATATGACAAAGTCCGAGAATTGTCCGTAAATCAAGGCTCATACGTAGCCCTAAAGAAAGGTATACGAGGAGGAAAAATATTATGTATAAGGTATCTTCCTTGGCAGAAGAGTACAAAAAGAAACTCATAACTGCCGATCAGGCTGCCGCTATGGTAGAAAACGATTCAAGAATTCACTTTGGTCTAGGATGCGGTAGCGTAGTAGACATTGACGCGGCTCTTGCAAAAAGAGCAGACGAACTGCGCGGAGTGCAGATTATAAGTACAGTCTCCATCAGAAACGAACCCTTCAAAGTTTATGAGGCGACTACTTCAAATGAACAAGTAAGATTTGCGTCAGCGCACTTTAGTAGTTTTGATAGAAAGATGTGTAAAGACGGCAGATGTTGGTATATTCCAATGCTGTTTAATGAACTGCCTTTCTATTGGATCAACAACGAATGCGGTGTAGATATCGCTTTCTTCCAGGTAGCGCCAATGGATGCCCACGGTAACTTTAACCTGGGACCGCAGGTAGCTGACATGTGGGGCGTTATTAAAGGCGCGAAGAAAATCATCGTTGAGGTTAATGAAAAAATGCCTATTGCTCAGGGACATCAGACTCAGCTAAATCTTTACGGCATTGACTATGTAGTTGAAGGTAGCAACACGCCTTTGGCAGAACTTCCATCCAAGCCAGCTACTGAAATTGATAAGAAAATCGCTACTCACGTTGTAGATAAAATTCGAAGCCACAGCACACTTCAGTTAGGAATTGGTGGCTTGCCTAACTGCATCGGTCAGATGCTTGCTAACGAGTCAGATGTAAGAAATATTAATGGCCATACAGAAATGTTTGTTGATGCTTATGTTGATCTTTTTGAGGCTGGTAAGCTGACGGGAAACAAGCCAGTGGATAAAGGCAAGGCTCTGTACACCTTTGCAGGGGGAACGAAGAGACTGTATGATTTCATCAACGATAATCCGATTTGCTGCAGTGCGCCAGTTGACTATGTTAATAATGTTAACGTAATCGGAAGCATCGACAGATTCGTTTCCATTAATAGCTGTATTCAGGTTGACCTTTACGGTCAGGTTTGCTCTGAGTCAGCAGGTCACCAGCAGATTAGCGGTACAGGTGGACAACTTGACTTCGTTATGGGTTCATATCTGTCTGAACAGGGTCAGAGTTTCTTATGCACACCGTCAACTAGAACTCTTCCTGATGGACGCGTAGAATCTCTTATTTCACCTATTCTTTCACCGGGTGCAATTGTAACTACTCCTAGAACTGCAACTAACTATATCGTTACAGAATTTGGTGCTGCAGACCTTAAGGGTAAATCCACTTGGGAAAGAGCTGAGCGCTTAATTAATATCGCTCATCCTGATTTCAGAGAAGACCTGATTCAGGCAGCTGAGAGGAACGGCATCTGGAAGAACACAAGTAAGTGCACTTTCTAGGCATAACACATAAGCATATAATGTAGTATACACTCATTAAAAGGGCTGACATGCATCGGTTTAATAATAATGCCTTTGCTGTCAGCCCTAGTTTTATGATGTTTTATTTGCAAGCTCTTCCATATACATTTCTGCTATGTATGCAGGCCCGTTGCACCAGATTCTTGTATCTTTATCGTACAAGGCCTTGCCTGTTTTTGACAAAAGGAATTCCTTTAATACGTCTTTGGAATCCTTCCCCGTTTCCTCACAAATATCCTCTACAGTCATTGTTATAAGGAGATCTATAGTGTAATCTATTTTCTCTTTCGAAAGATTTACTTTATCCATATCTTTCTACCTTCCTTAAATTCTAAGCATTTTAAAGATTTTTCACTTTTAAAGCAATACTGGTCTTTTAGCTTGTCGGGAAGCAATTGACTAATACAGAAATCATCTGCTATCTTGCTACCAACATCGCCAAATGCACCACCTATATATGCGGTGAGAGTGCTATTTGTCGCATCATCTGCAATCTTCCCTATAATGATGTCGTATTTGGACATTTCCTTTTCGGTTTCTAAAAAAAGTTTTTTCTTTCTATGAGCTGCAATACAATGCAACCAGTTCTCATCTGCATCTTCGAATGTATGAATTTTTAGTTCCCTAGCTATGTCCAATCTACTCCTAAACTCAAAGGTGGAAATATATCCAAAAGTCTGGCCCTGTTCAACCCTTCCTGCTGTAACTGCCTTTGCGATAGATGTTCTAACAAAACTTTCTGCTTGTTCCAATGATGTGGTCAAATAAAACCCTTGCCCAAAATCTTTCCTCTTTGCGCATTTTGAAAGATCTGGAATCCTTACTTCACAATAGCTTCCATGGTATAGAATAAGTCCATCCCTAATCTCTTGCATCTATTTTTTCTCCTTTTTCTTTGAGAAGCTCGGTAATTTCCTCGAGTACCGCCTCATCTCCTTCGCAGTGAAAAATTCCATATCCCTTTTCAATATACTCAAGGATATTGTATTTACTAAATAAATTTAAGATTTCATCGAGGGACAAATTCCATTCTTCTGAAGCGAGTCTAACCAACCTTGTTTGCATAAATATAATTTCTTCCTTTTCGCTCATTCTAATCCCTCCTTATTACAAAACTCCCTTTCCCCTGCAAGCTTATTAGCTTTTCAGAAGAAAGGAAGTCACATTTTATTTCTTATCTCACGTAAACCTTTGGCAGTCTCTGTCCAAATGCGCAGCAGATTTCGTAATTGATAGTTCCTGTTGCGTCTGCAATGTCGTCTGCCAGAATAGTGTTCACCCCGTCACTACCCATGATAATAACTTCATCGCCAACCTTAACATTAGGAACATCAGTAACGTCAACCATGCACTGGTCCATGCAGATGTTTCCTGCAACTGGGCAAACCACACCGTTTACAATAACCTTAGCCTGTGCTGAGTAAGGTCTTGGATAGCCGTCAGCATAACCTAAAGCAAGTGTTGCGATTCTTGAAGGTCTCTCAGCAATAAACTTTCTGCCGTATCCGCAAGAGAATCCTACAGGCACATCCTTTAAGTGAACGATGTTTGCCTTAACTGACATAACAGGCTTAATTGAAAGTTCGTTCTTGTCAACTTCTGCTGAAGGATAGCATCCGTAAAGGATGATTCCAGGTCTAACTGCATCGAAATGAACAGTTGGAAGCTCCATAATGGATGCACTGTTTGCAAGAGTTCTGAACGGAATGTTAATGCCTGCATCAACTAGTGCATTGTAGAACTTATTGTATCTTTCTTCCTGAAGGTGTGAGAAAGTTTTGTCAAATGCATCAGCTGTCGCCATATGTGAGAACATACCCTTAATTTCGAAGTTTGGTAGAGTGTCCATCTTCTTGATGTCGAAAATTGCGTGGTCAATGTCGTCTGTCATGTAGCCGATTCTGCCCATTCCTGTGTCAACAGCAATTAAACCGCGAACGGTTTTGCCAGCCTTTGCTGCCGCGTCGCTGAATGCCTTTGCGTTAAGTGAATCGCATACAACTGGAGTGATGTCGTACTCAACAATTGTGTCAGCATACATGTCCGGAGTAAGTCCCAGCATGATAATTTCTTCCTTTGCACCTGCTTCTCTAAGAGTCACAGCCTCCTGAAGCGTTGCAATTGCAAAAGTTTTCACCCCGTTCTGGCGAAGAACATCTGCCACAGCCACGCTGCCGTGTCCATATGCATCTGCCTTAATTACCCCAATAATTTCCCTATCTGGACCAGCCTTAGCAATAATATTTTTAATATTGTAATCTAAATTGCTCAGGTTAACTTCAACCCATGCCGGTCTAATGGCTTCTTTATACATCGCGCGTATACCTTCTTTCTCCGTGAAAATAAAACTTTGACTAAATTATAGCACTCCGCCAAGGCCTTGACAACCCCCGTCGCGCCGGCCTTTCACACTCGCAAAACAAAAACCCCCAGCCATAAGCCAAGGGTCTAACTTTACATATTATACCGACATATTGCGCTAACATGCTACAACAACATACCCGTCATCATGGTGTACATTTCATCCATCAAAGCTTCCTCAGCGTCATAAACCATTACTCCACCAACAATAACCTGTTCAGCATGCATATTTGTAAAGTATCTAAGATTTTTCTGCATTGGATTTTCCTCATATACAGTAAAATCTGCCAGCTTACCAACTGCAATAGAGCCTAGCTTTTCAAGGCCCAGGCCTTTAGCTGCCACAACAGTAAGTTGTCTGATTGCATCTCTTGCCATGTCACAGTATCCGAATTTCAGTTCCTCCCTGTGAATGCACGGCGCATCTAGAAGACGAATTCTAGTTGAAGTCTCAGAATTGATTTCTCCATCTTCGCTGTAAGCTACAGAAGTGAAACCCTTGTCCAAAAGGTCATCCTCGTCCATATAGGACTCCTCATCCTCAATAAATCCAGGGAATACGTACTTGCCTCTGAAATCCACTACCTCAGTTTCTGGAGTTATAAAAGGCTGCACATCCTCATATGCTCCAACGGCTACAATCTCGCCATTTTCACATGCAACAGCCGATGCGTGAGGCATATCCGGATTCTGCGTAAAAATATTTCCGTTTATATAAACATGATCTGCCATACTCTGACCAATCCTCCCTCGAAAAATTATGCCGAGGAAAACCTTCCTCGGCACATTTTAATTACTTCTTTACATGATACAGAACTTCCGCTCTGCTCTGAGACTTATCAAGATGATAAGCCATGGCCTCCTTGGCCTTCTCAACATCTCTCTCAGTTATAGCAATAAGGATCTGTCTGTGTTCCTCGAAAATTTCGTTAAGGAAGTGATCCTCATAAGAAGGGGTCTTCTTCGCCTGATCAATGTATTCCTTATAGGATCTGAGAATCTGCGCCATAAATCTACTTCCCGTCGCATTATAAATGACATTGTGGAAATCAGCGTTAATCTCGAGAACCTTCTTCTGGTCGTTTCTCCCTGCATAGAATTCCATCAGGTCACTTTTTTCCTTAAGTTGTTTCAGCTGGTCTTCGTCGATTCTCTCCACAGCCCATTCAACAGACAAGATTTCAAGAGCCTTTCTTACAGCATATAAATCTTCAATATCCTGTGAAGTAAAACCCTTAGCGAAACATCCTCTGTTAGGAATGTAATCGATGAGGCCCTCATTCTCCAGTTGCTTAAAAGCTTCTCTAATAGGAGTTCTGCTAACCTTCAGTTCCTCAGCAATCTGCGTTTCTTTAATTTTCTGACCTATCTTGTACTCTCCCTTTAAAATTCTATCTCTGACAATTTCATGGATTTCATCGGTAAGAGAACAAGAGGTGGTAAATACATCTTTTCCGGCCATATTATCCCTCTAACTATAACAATTATATAATGTGATTTTCAAGAACCTGAGTATGGAAATCAAAGTCAGAGATCTGAAGATAGTACTCTGCACTGTCAATTAGAGCCTTCATAGGGCAAAGTCCGATAACTTCAGTACCTGTAACGGTAACACCATATCTCTTAGCTTCAGCCTTAACCAGCTCTGTAACACGATACAGTGGAGTCTGCTCAAAGTTAGTCATGTTCATAGAAACCTGAGCGTACTTCTTGCCTGTTGCTTCATCTTCAATTTCAAAACCCATAGCCTTAACGCACTTAAGTCCGCCATCTTTTTCTCTAATGATGTTAGCAATATTCTTTGCAATCTGAACATCATCAGTATTTAAGTTAATATTGTAAGCTACTAGAGGTGGTCTAGCTCCAACAGCCATTACACCTGCAGTAGGGTGAATCTTTCTTCCGCCAAAATCAGGTTCCCAATCAGGTTCCTGAACCTTTTCAGCCATTCCCTCAAACTGACCTTTTCTGATCTTAACAAGGTTCTGTCTTTCAGGTCTTGTAGCAGAATATTCATATAAGAAAACAGGAACGCCTGCTTCGTCAGCAATTCTCTTACCAACAACCTTAGAAAGCTCTACGCAATCTTCAACTGTGCAGTCCTTAATAGCAAGGAAAGGCATAACGTCTACAGCACCCATTCTAGGATGTTCGCCAGTGTGCTTAGTAAGGTCGATAAGCTCAGCAGCCTTCTTAACAAGCTTTACGCTGGCTTCTTCAACGCCCTTAGCGTCTCCGATATAAGTTATAACAGTTCTGTTATGGCTTTCATCTGATGAATAGTTTAACAGAGTGCAGCCAGGTGTAGTTCTAATCTGATCTACACAAGCTTCGATAACTTCATGGTTTCTTCCTTCACTAATGTTAGGAATACTTTCGATAATCTGTGCCATTGTCACGTACCTCCAATTTTTATATTATATCAAAACTTACAGTGATTCAGCAACTGAATTATACAGACTGCTTGCTACTGCATCAGCCTCATCATACATTTTCTTACCTTCTTCAGCAAAGAACTTAGCCTGTTCTTCATCCTTAACGCCGGGAAGATTGATAAGAACATTTAGCCATGCGCCCTTAATGCATCCAGTAAGATTCAGAACGGCAACGCCTAGGTCACTGGCAGCATTTGGATTTGACTTCCCGATCATTTCCTTAGCAATGCTAAGACCTTCGTAACCAAGCTGCATAGTTCTGAAAGGAACCTGAGTAGCAACTAGAGTACCGTCAGCAATAGCTTTTCTTCTTGCTGCCTTTTCTTCATCAGTCTCTTTCGGCATCTTGAAAGCATCAGCAATTAGGTTGAACGCTTCAGTATCCTTATCTACAGAAGCAACAAGTTCTTCATAAAGAGCCATACCCTTTTCCTTAGCTTCCTTGCAGATGTCCTGATAATCAGCATACTTTTCCTTACCAATAGTAAGGTCTGCAACCATCATGAAAAGACCAACCCCCTGAGCACCTGCAAGAGCACTTACAGAACCGCCACCTGGAGCCGGTGCATCGGATTTCAAAACGTCCAAATATTCTTTAACCTGCATGTCGATTAGCTTCATGCCACCACCATACCTTTCTTAATAACTGTATCTGCCAGATTTGATCCAAATCCGTAACAAAGCATTTCCATATTTTCTGCGTCCCAGATTACAAGGTCGCCCTGCTTTCCAACTTCCAGAGTACCAACCTTGTCGCCTCTGTTAATTGCACACGCCGGGTTAATTGTAACTGCGGTCAAAATTTCCTCAGGCATCATGCGATACTTCAAATATCCTAAGTTCATAATGAACTGAAGGTTAAGCGAAGGGCATGAGCCCGGGTTAAAGTCAGATGCCATAGCCACCGGAATCTTAAACTCGTCAATCATTCTTCTAACCGGTGCAAAGGTTGCTCCTAAGTAGAAAGATGTTCCCGGCAGACACATAGCAGTTGTGCCACCCTTAGCCATGGATTCCATGCCCGCATCATCAATTACAATAAGATGTTCTGCAGAAGTTGCCTTCATTTCACCTGCAAGAACAGAACCGCCTATAGCCTCGATTTCATCAGCGTGAATCTTTAGACCATAGCCCATGTCGCGAGCAGCTTCCAGATACTTTCTGCTCTGCTCAACGTTGAAAACAGAGTCCTCAGTGAAAATATCGATGAATTCAGCCAAATCGCGCTCCTTAACATAAGGCATCATCTCGTCAATGCACAGCTGAATAAACTCATCCTCTCTGCCTTTCCAGTCTTCAAGAACAACGTGTGCCGGCATGAAAGTGGAAACAATGTCCATAGGATGATCTTCGTTAAGCTTCTTCAGAACTTCCAGAAGCTTAACCTCTGTCTCCAGGTCGATTCCGTATCCGCTCTTCGCCTCGCAAGTAGTCACGCCCAGACCCATCATCTCGTCAAGGAAACCCTCTGTTTTTTCATATAATTCGTTAAAACCAGCAGCTCTTGTCTTAGTAACTGTGTCTAGAATTCCGCCACCTGCTCTAAGAATGTCCAGATAGCCTGCTCCCTTAAGCTTTAGAGGGATTTCATTCTGTCTGTAACCTCCGAAAATCATGTGAGTGTGTCCCTCAACTAGACCCGGAGTTACCAGTTTTCCTTCTGCATCTATAACTTCGTCGGCTGCAGACGCACCTTCAGGAAGTGCGCCCTCAGCTGTGATTTCTGCAATTACGCCATCTCTAATGAGAATGGCTGCGTCCTTAAGTTTAATATTGACACCCTGCTCTTCTCCCTTGTGTGGGTGACTTCCCACAGGAGTCTGCAAAGTTCCTATATTTTTTATAAGCAAAGTTGCCATTTTACAGCTCTCCTTATTTTACAAACTTGTCTACTGTTGCTGCAACAAGATCGTCGTCAGCAAGGAATGGAATAGTGATGTGACCCTTACCTTCGTAGTTCTTATTGTATTCTACGGAAGTCGTAAGAGCATTTTCATTTCTAGCCCAGTTTCTTCTTGCAACTCCGCCCATTACGTCCCACATCATAGCGGACTTAATGATTTCGTCAGTTCTTTCACTTCCGTCTAGCAATAGACCGAATCCACCGTTAATAGACTTACCGATTCCTACACCACCGCCGTTGTGAAGTGCACATAATGACATACCTCTTGCTGCGTTACCTGCGAAGCACTGTACAGCCATGTCTGCCATAACATTTGATCCATCCTTGATGTTGGATGTTTCTCTGAATGGAGAGTCTGTACCTGATACGTCGTGGTGATCTCTACCCATCATGATAGGACCGCATTTTCCTTCTCTAACCAGCTTGTTGAAAGCAAGAGCGATATTTGTTCTGCCTTCTGCATCCTGGTAAAGGATTCTTGCCTGAGTACCTACAACTAGCTTGTTCTTCTTTGCGTCTCTGATCCATACCCAGTTATCTCTATCCTGAGCTCTTCTAGTTGGATCGATGCAATCCATAGCTGTCTTATCTGTCATATCAAGATCTTCAGGTTTTCCTGATAGGCAAACCCATCTGAATGGTCCATATCCGTAGTCGAATAGAACTGGTCCCATAATGTCTTCAACATATGAAGGCCAGATGAATCCATCTTTATCGTCATATCCGTTCTTGGAAATTTCCTTAATTCCGGCGTCATACATAGCCTTCATGAAGGAGTTACCATAGTCGAAGAAGTAAGTTCCATTTTCAGTTAACTTCTTAATTGCTGCATAGTGTCTGTGAAGAGTTTCGTCTACTCTCTTGCAGAACATATCTCTGTCGCTGTGAAGAAGTTCAGTTCTTTCTTCAAATGTCATTCCTACTGGGCAGTATCCGCCGTTATATACGTTGTGGCATGATGTCTGGTCTGAAAGAAGATCGATGTTGAAGTTCTTTTCAGCAGCTGCTTCTAATAGGTCTACGATATTTCCGTGGTATGCAATGGAGATGCTTTCCTTAGCAGCAACCTTTTCATTTGCTAGCTTGAAGATTTCATCGATGTCATCCATGATAACATCAACCCATCCCTGGTCATGTCTAGTAACGATTCTTGAGTAGTCAACTTCTGCAAAGATACCTACTGCATTTGCAATGTTTGCAGCCTTAGGCTGAGCACCACTCATTCCGCCAAGTCCGGAGGATACGAATGTATGTCCTGCCAGGTCTCCCTGTTCAGCAACTCCTAAGTATTTTCTTCCTGCATTTAGGATTGTGTTAAATGTTCCGTGAACGATTCCCTGAGGTCCGATGTACATCCATCCACCTGCAGTCATCTGTCCATAGTTCGCAACTCCCATTTCTTCTGCGATTTCCCAATCATCTAGGTTGTCGTACATACCAATCATCATAGAGTTTGTAATAACAACTCTTGGGGCAGTTGGTTTTGATGGGAATAATCCTAGAGGGTGTCCAGACTCTACGACTAGAGTTTGGTCTTCTGTTAATTCCTCTAAGTACTTCTTGATAAGTCTGTACTGTAGCCAGTTCTGGCAAACCTGTCCTGTTTCGCCGTATGTAACTAGTTCGTATGGGTAAAGTGCTACTTCGAAGTCCAGGTTGTTTTCGATCATTACCTGGAATGCCTTACCTGCCAGGCACTTACCTTTGTATTCGTCAATTGATTTTCCGTAGATTCTGCCTTCGGGTCTGTATCTGTAAGCGTAGATTCTACCTCTAGTTGTAAGCTCTTCCATGAATTCTGGAGCAAGCTTTTCATGTAGTTCTTCTGGAACGTAACGAAGTGCATTTTTAAGTGCAATCTTTGTCTGCTCCTTTGTAAGTCTGAAGCCTCTGTCTGGAGCTCTTCTAATTCCTTCCTGGAATTCAGGATAATCTGGGTATTCGTTACCCAGCTGGATTGTCATAGCTCCCTGTATTGCCTTGTTATCAATCATCTATATTACCTCCGTTTATCTAAGTATAACGTATAACGACTATATTAAATGACTATTTTAGTGTAACAACCTTTTCTACTGCTTCTAAGATTGAGTTGTTCTTAACCATTTCGTCGAACTGTACAAGCTGGTCATGCATGATGATATCTTCTTCTACAGGTGGAACTGTTTCACGGATGAAGTCGTAAGCAGCCTTTGTTGCAGGTGCCAGGTTATCGATTCCGTTTTCGCCCATTTCCTGACGAAGCCAGATTCCCTGTGCTGCAGCTGAAAGTTCGATTCCGATTACTTTCTGTGCATTATCTAATACCATTGCAGCTGTTCTTGCTGAGGTTGCACCCATTGATACGTGGTCTTCCTGGTTAGCTGATGTTGGGATTGAATCTACGCATGATGGATGGTCGTAAACTTTGTTTTCTGAAACCATGGAAGCTGATGCGTACTGTGCGATCATGTAACCAGAGTTAACTCCACCGTTCTTTGTTAAGAATGCAGGAAGTCCTTCGCTTAATGCTGGGTTAACTAATCTTTCTGTTCTTCTTTCTGATACGCTTGCTAGTTCTGAAATAGCAATCTTTAAGAAGTCAAATGCAAGTGCCATTGGCTGTCCGTGGAAGTTTCCTCCTGAGATAACTTCGTCGTGTTCTGGGAATACGATTGGGTTGTCTGTTACAGCGTTGATTTCTCTGGATACTGCCTCATATACGTAGTTAATAGCATCTCTTGATGCACCGTGAATCTGTGGCATACATCTCTGTGAGTATGGATCCTGTACCTCGTTTTCCTGTAGTGGAAGTGCATTTCCGGATCCTTCAAGTAATGTTCTCATATTTTCAGCTACTGTAATCTGTCCCTGATGTCCTCTTAATTCGTGTGTCTTAGGGTCATATGCCTTGCAGATTGCGTGAAGGGCTTCACCTGTCATAGCTGCAGCGATATCTGCAATCTTTGCAAGATTCATTGCATCATATAATGTGTTCAGACCTACTGCAGTTAACATCTGAGTTCCGTTGTTAAGTGCAAGACCTTCCTTGGAAGCAAGTTCTACTGGCTTAAGTCCTGTTTTCTCGAAAGCTTCCTTAGCTTCTACAACTTCGCCCTGGTATTCTACTTTTCCAAGTCCGATAAGTCCAAGTGCAATGCATGATAATGGTGCTAGGTCTCCGGACGCTCCAACTGATCCTTTTTCAGGTACGATTGGGTGGATTCCTGCGTTAAGCATATCAATCAAAGTCTGCAGCGTTTCAAGTCTGATACCTGAATTTCCGCGTGATAGGGAGTTTGCTCTAAGAAGCATAGCTGCTCTAACATACTTTGTTTCGTAAGCATTTCCTAATGAGCAAGTGTGGCTGATGATCAGGTTCTTCTGTAACTGTGCAGTTTCTTCTGTTGAAATTGCAACGTTAGCAAATTTACCGAATCCTGTAGTCAAGCCATATACAACAGCCTTTTCTTCTACCTTCTTCTCGATGTAAGCTCTTGCTTTCTTAACAGCTTCTACAGCTTCAGGAGCAAGTTCTACTTTTTCACCATGTCTGCATACGCGAATAACCTCTTCGATTGTAAGGTCACGTCCATTAATAATTACTGCCATATTTTTCGTCTCCATTTCATTCTATGCAAGAAGATGCATAATTATAAACAATAAGATTCTTATCTCTTTTGCCTATATTATACATCTTTTGAGTGTACATTTCTATATTTTTTGTTTGAAAATGCCTTGTAATTTTCTACTTTAGGGCGGGTTTTCCTTACTTTTCGAAAACATTTTTGATTTTTCTTTATCGCTTTATCACTATGCAGTTTTATCGTTTTATCGTGCATAATATTAATACATTATAAAAACACTTTATTATTATGCATAATATGAATTTTTCTGCATAGTCTAAAGCTTCTTCCAAAAAGAAACCCACACCCGGTGAAAAGTGTGAGTTTCTGAAAGTTTTGATAATGCGTATATGACTACTTTTACATTCTGTCGTATACGATTTTTCCGCCAACCATTGTCATTACTGGTAACATGTCTTTGATTTCCATTGGATCGATTGTGAAGATATCTTTATCAAGAAGTACCATATCAGCATAGTAACCCTTCTTGATTCTTCCCTTATGATCTTCTGCGAATTCCATATATGCACTTCCGACTGTGTATGCGTCAATTGCATCCTGGACTGTAACGCATTCATTAGGATAGAATCCGCCTTCTGGCTTTCCGCTTCTGTCCTTACGTGTAACAGCCATATAAATGTTAGGGAATGGGTTGCATGATTCAACAGGGCAGTCTGTTCCGTAAGCGATGTGCGCGCCATTTCTCTGAAGTGTTCCCCAAGCATATGAAGTTGAAGCGAGTTCTTTTCCGCAAAGATTTTCTACAATGTTCATATCGTAGTCAAGGAAAATTGGCTGAGCGCCTACAAGAATGTCCTTTTCTACAATTCTATCAAGCAATTCCTTGTCTGTAATCTGGCAGTGAATCAATGTATGACGAAGTTTATTTTCTCCATCAACAAAAGCTCTTTCGTAGCAGTCCATTGTCTTCTCAATGGCAGCATCACCGATTACATGTGTAACTACCTGAAGATTATGCTTCTTTGCAAGCTGGCAGTACTTGTCCATTTCTTCTGGTTTGATCCATTCTAGGCCATGATTATCTTCATCGCCTACATAGCCATTCTTCATCAAAGCAGTACGAGCGCCTAAACTTCCATCCTTAAATAACTTAAGAGGTCCTAGTGTAAGCCATCCATCGTACTTGTCATACTCTCCATTTGCATATTCGCCTTCTTCAAGATATTTTTCAAATTCTTCGAAGTTGTTGAAGCAAACCTGGTGTCTGTAACGTAGCAGCGCTTCACCACTGTCATATACTTCATGGAACATCTTAAATGCTGCAGGTCCATCCATAAATGTTGTTCCTACATCATTACTCTGTACAGTTGTCAGTCCGTGAGCAACGCCATATTTCATTGTATCAAGTAAGATTTTTCTTCTTTCTTCCATTGAGAAATCTGGAATAATAGCTTTTACAACGTTGCACGCATTTGCAGTATAGATTCCATTTGGATATCCATCTTCGCCAATTAAGAATTCTCCATCAGGGAACTGTGGAGAATCTCCATCAATTCCTAGAATTTCAATGGCCTTAGTGTTTGATGAAACGATGTGTCCACAAACTCTTTCAAGTACAATTGGGAAATCAGTGCTGATTCTATCCAGATCATGTCTGTTAGGAAGTCTGTCTCCATCTACAAAATAGTCCTGGTTCCATCCAATTGCATGCATACCATTCTTGCACTTTTCGGGATATTTTGCAAGGAAGTCCTGGCAACGTTCTACCATTTCATCAATTGATGTAACGCCTTCAATATTTACCTGATTTAATGTCTCACCAAACTGCATGAAGTGAAGATGAGAATCATTTAATCCTGGAATCAAAGTCTTTCCTTCACAATCAATTAATTCAGTGTCATCATCCTTAAGAGCTAGAATTTCATCGTTTTTGCCAACGGCTTCAATATATCCGCCATCAACAAGTACAGCTTCTTCGAACACATTCTGTTCTACATAAACCTTAGCGTTATATAAAATCTTTTTCATTTTATAATTCATCTTCTTTCTTTACTTAGCTTCATTAGCTTCTTTCTTTAACTTTCTGTCGAAAATCCAATAAACTACTGCACCTAGAAGAGGTACGCTGAATCCTAAGAATCCGTTAACAGGGTCTTCAATAGCACCGTTGATAAATAATCCGATAAAGATAAGTCCTGTAACAATTACAGATACAGGGTAGAACCATACTTTGTAAGGTCTTTCAATATCTGGATACTTCTTACGTAAAATAGGTACTGCGAAAATTACTAATACACTGTATACCATAGCAGTTAATACAACTAGGTTTGTCAGCTGGTCTAGACTTCTTAAGAATACTAGGCAAACTGAGAAGATGCACTGCACGATAATAGGTGCAGTTGGTACCTTGTACTTAGGGTGTAATTTAGCAAAGCACTTGAAGAAGTGTCCTTCTTCAGCCATTGCATAGTACATTCTTGGCTGTGCCAATATCATACCGTTCATTGAACCGAACATAGCCAGAATCATACCAACTGATACTACAATAGCTCCTGCGCTACCCAGCACTTTCTTAGCAACTGCTGTTCCTAGGTAAAGGTCTCCTGATTCGATCATGGAAACGATTTCTTCGTGAGGTAAAACCTTCATAATAGCAAAGTTAAATAATGTGTAAATAACAGTTACTCCACCGATACCGATAATAAGTGCAAGTGGAAGGTTCTTATGAGGTTCTCTGATTTCCTCTGCTACTGTGTTCAGATTTGTCCATCCTTCATAAGCCCATAATGAAGCAACTACTGCAACTGCGATCATGCTGAAGATGCTTGTATCATTATCTGCTGCATAAGCCTGAGCTGAACCGAATGACCAGTCAGGAGTTGCTGTACCTACAAATAGAGCAACACCCATGATTAGAAGTACCGGAACAAGCTTTGCTACCATTGATAAGCTCTGGATAAATGCTGCAAGCTTAACGCCTACAAGGTTGTAAAGAGTTGCAATAATAATCAATGTTGCTGCAGCCATTTTGATACCCATATCACTGATATCAAAGAATGATCTGAATACAGTCATAAGTGCGATTGCTACTGCTGCAACTGATCCTGGTCCACCAACTAGCCAATCAACAAAACCAGCTGTAAATCCAACAACTGGATGATAAGCTTCGTTTAAGTAAACAACTCTACCTCCAGCCTTTGGCATTGCTGTACCTAATTCAGCATAGCAAAGTCCTCCGAATAATGTAATAACACCTGCGATAACCCAACAGATAAGTGCAAGGCTGCTGTTCATGCCAGTTCTTTCAAGTACATATGATCCTAAATAGAAAATACCTGAACCGATCATGATTCCGCCAATAATGCTGACGCCACCGAAAACTCCTATTTCTCTTTTAAATTCAGTCTTTTCGGTCGTCAAATTACTAAGATTTTTTTCCTTTGACATTTTGTCATCTCCCCTCTATAATAGTCACTTCTCTTAGTGTTCAATCAGAACCACACTCATTTTATTACACCGAACCTTTCTTTTCAATAATCTTTCATATGAAAAATTGTTTTTTTTTTGAACATGGCAAGAAAAAAAGAAGTGCTCCGCCGTTCCTAGAAAATCAGGTGCGTAACACTTCCTTAAATGCAACTTTATGATATTTTTAATTTGAAATTAGTCTGCTACGTAAGGTAGTAAAGCAACGATTCTTGCTCTCTTAATAGCAGTAGTAACTTCTCTCTGGTGTACTGCGCAAGTACCAGTAATTCTCTTAGGAAGAATCTTACCTCTTTCGGTAACATACTTCTTTAGCTTATCAACATCTTTGAAATCGATTACTTCTGTCTTATCAGCGCAGAACTGGCATACTTTCTTTCTTCTCATGCCACCACGTCTTCTATCCATCATGTTAATTATCTCCTTTCTTTAGAATGGAACATCTTCATCTATAGCCTGGAATGAATCAGGCATTTCTGCAGGCATACTGTCTGCTCCAAATCCTGAAGATGCACTCTGTCTCGGAGCTGCTCCACCCTGTGCGAATCCGCCCTGTGGTCTGTCGCCCCATTCCAGAAATTGTACTCTGTTAGCAACAACATCAGTTGTGTAAACAGTAGCACCATCTTTGTTCTGATAGCTGCCGGTCTGTAGTCTGCCTTCAATAGCGACTAATCTGCCCTTTGCCAGATACTTTTCACAGTTCTCAGCCTGCTTGCCGAAAACAGTTACTCTTGGAAAATCTGCTTTTCTTTCTTCACCCTGTCTAACAGGTCTGTCAACTGCTACAGTGAAAGTAGCAACTGCCATCTGAGTAGCAGCAGTGTATCTAACTTCCGGATCTCTTGTAAGTCTTCCAATTAGGAATACGCTATTCATAACTACACTCCTTATTTAGCTTCTTTGCAAATGATGATATGTCTCATTACAGCGTCAGAAATTCTAAGTCTTCTGTCTAATTCCTTAGGAAGCTCAGTGCTTGCCTTGAATTCAACAACAACGTAGAATCCTTCGTTCTTCTTTTCGATTGGGTAAGCTAATTTTCTCATTCCCCAAACATCAACCGCTTCAACTTCACCATCAGCAGCGATAACAGCCTTAACCTTTTCGATTGCAGCGTCTCTTGCAGCTTCTTCTAAAGTAGGATTGATAATGAACATTAATTCATAATTTTTCATCCGTTTCACCTCCCTATGGACTAAATGGCGTAAGTCCCCACACCTACGCAGAGAATGCGTGTCCAAAACACGCTCTAACATTATAGCACAATGATTTCAAAAAACAAGTGCTAATTCACAATTTCCCACATTTTTTCTAATCCATCAAAACAGCCCCAGCGTTGCGGTCAAAGAAAATGCTCTTACTACCCGTACTAAGAGGAATTCCGTAAGCAACCCTCACATCCTCAGGAAAGCATCCCATTCTGATTCCGCCCTGGCCAACAGTATACATTACTCTGTTATCAACTCTGTTATCAGCAGCAATTGATACAGCCGAGCCCACAGCAATACCCAAGTCAGTAATGTTAAAAGCACAATTTGCCCCTGCCTTTGCCATTTTTCCGCAGTTTTCATAGCCGCACATTCCGCAAGCGAAGCCAAAAGGTTCGGATTTCGCCCCCATCAAAACCACCACATGGCTCTTGTCCACGTTTCCTGCATCTCGATTGAAAATCTCGATGCCAGTTTCCTTGTAAATTTCTCTCATGATTTCAGCTAGTCTATCCTTATCTTCACCTGAAATCGCCATAGAAATTATTTTATCCTTGCCGCTTCCCTTAGGTGCAGTTCTTGCCGCGGCAACCATAATGTCCGCTACATGCATTGCAGCTTCACGTTCTGCTGTTTCCATATTTTTAATCATATTCCGCATCCTCCATTCCTTATTTAGAAAATTATAACCAAGTATACTTATAAATTCAATAGACCTTTCTTGCCACAAAGCAACATATAGAGTAAAATTGTAGTATTACTAGATTTTTCGTAACAGGAGATAGAGAAATGAATAAACCTACATTAGTTATAATGGCTGCTGGAATGGGCAGCAGATATGGCGGTCTAAAGCAGATCGACGCCATCAGTGATCAGGGAGAAATCATCTTAGACTTTTCATTATATGATGCCATGATGGCAGGTTTCGAAGATGTAGTTTTCGTAATCAAAAAAGAAAATGAAGAAGATTTTAGAGCTTTGATAGATGAGAGAGCAGGAAAACACTTGAACGTAAAGTATGCATTTCAAGATATAAATGACTTGCCGGAAGGGTATAGCGTTCCAGAGGGCAGGGTTAAGCCATGGGGAACAGGCCATGCAGTAATGAGCGCGCGAAAGGTTGTAGATGGACCATTTGTTGTAATTAACGCCGACGACTATTATGGTGCTGGTGCTTTCCAATCCATTTACGACTATTTGAGCCAGGCAGAAGACGGCGACAAATACAATTTCTGCATGGTTGGATATAATTTAGAGAAAACTTTAACAGAAAATGGCCATGTGGCAAGAGGAATCTGCACTGTTGACGAAAGAGGAATGCTTGATGACATTGTAGAAAGAACTAAAATTATGCGTCGCGGCGACGAAATCCAGTTTACTGAAGATGACGGTGAAACCTGGACTTCACTACCTGAAGGAACCACAGTTTCCATGAACTTCTGGGGCTTCACTAACTCCTTCTTAAAAGAGCTTGAGGCTGGATTTCCTGCATTTCTTGACAAGGCTCTTGCCGAAAATCCTCTTAAGGGAGAATACTTCCTTCCAGCTGTTGTTGATAAACTGATTAAAGAGGGCAGAGCTGAGGCCAAAGTACTTAAATCCGATGACAGATGGTATGGCGTAACTTATAAGGAGGATAAGCCTGGCGTTGTGGCTGCTCTTCAGTCTATGAAGGATAAAGGCCTATATCCAGAAAAACTGTGGAAGTAGGTTTTGATATTAAAAATTATAAAAACAATAAAACGGCTGTTGCCAGGAGAGTTAATGATAGATGAGAAGTGGCTCTAAGGCAACAGCCGTTTTATATTTGATTACGTGTATTAAGTAAGTGTTTACTCTAAAAAGATTAATCTTATTCGAACATTCCCTTTACAACAGGTTCGCCATCCTTAACCATTACCTGGCCCTTAGCGATAACTGTCTGGATGTTCAAATCTTCTGTCATGATACATAAGTCAGCATCAAAACCTTCTTTGATCTGTCCCTTTGTATCTAAGCAAAGCACACGAGCCGGGTTGGCTGTGATGGCTTTGATAGCGATTTCCAGCGGAATATTTTCACGCTGAACGCACTCGCGAACTTCTTTCAGCAGGCAGCTGGACTGGCCCATGCCAATGCCCAGGAACTGACCGTCAGCACTGAACAGTGGCAGACTTCCCTGACCGTCAGAAGAAATAGTGAATAGGTCGCTGCTGATTCCTTCATCAAGCATGCGCTTGATTCCGTCGCAAACTCTAACCTCGTCGCTAACGGTTACCCAATAGTCGATATCTTCGTTTCCTGTAAAGTCAACGGTTCCGCCAAGTTTTGCGTATTCTACAGCCTGATCAAAGAGGGCTGCATTTCTATTAACGTGAGTAGGCAGGAACTGAGTCGAAGGAATTTCAGTTTCTTCAATAGCTCTTAGGATCATGTCCATCTTTCTAGGGCTGTCACCTAAGTGAATATTGATGATACCAGCTTTTCCTGAAAGAATTCCGCCTACACGTGTGTCAGCACAAAGGCGAAGGAATTCATCATATGATGGCTGAGATGAACGGTGATCTGAGATAGCAATTTCCCCTGTACCAATAAATTCATCAACAACCATAATGTCCTGAGTGATGCTTCCTGTTAGAGTTCTTACAGGAACCTGATAGCTTCCAGTGTATCCATAAGCTGTGATTCCCTGTTCGCGCAGGCCCTTGATCTTAGCGATCAAAGCTGTCAGATCACGACCGTAGCCGTCTGTTCCCAGACAGCCTACAACAGTCGTAATTCCCCATCTTGTCAATCCGGAAAGTGTAGCCTCTGGTGTTCTGTTCCCAAAACCTCCTTCGCCACCTCCGCCTAGAATGTGAACATGTGAGTCAATAAATCCAGGTGTAGCGATAAGGCCCTCTCCATCAATTACTTCTACGTCCCAGTTTTCTGGAATGTCCAGATTATCTGAGATTTGACAAATCTTGCCACCGGCAATTAGAATATCTTTCTTTCCCAATTTTTCCGGCGCATATACATTAACGTTTTTTATAATTTTCATAAACTAATTCTCCTTAGAATCCTGTTACACTTGCAATGATAATAGTTGCTACTGCAAACAGAATTAGAATTCCTAAGAATTTCCACATAAATTTGATCCACTTTGACCAATCAATTCTTGCAATTGCAAGGGATCCCATTAAGCATCCTGAAGTAGGTACGATCAGGTTAGTGAATGCGTCACCTAACTGGAATGCAAGTACTGAAGTCTGACGAGTTACGCCAAGAAGGTCAGCTAGTGGAGCCATAATAGGCATAGTCAGAGCAGCCTGACCTGAACCTGATACAACGAAGAAGTTGAATACTGACTGGAACAGGTACATAAGAATAGCTGCTAATGTTCCAGATAGACCTACAAACGCGTCTGAAATTCCGTGAAGAATTGTGTTCAGAACTGTAGGTTCTGTAGGGTCTGATCCACCTAGAACAAGCATGATACCCTGAGCCATACCAACGATAATTGCAGCACCAACTAGGTCCGCAGCACCCTGCTTGAATGCAGCTGCCATATCATTTACAGTCATTCCGTTCAGTTTAAAGATAACACCGATAACACCGGCAATGATACCCATAATAAAGAACTGTGTAGCAATTTCAGGAATATAGTAACCCTGTTTCATAACTCCCCATACTACCCAGATCATACCGAATAATAGAGTTAATAGAACAAGGATGTGTCCTAACCCAAACTTTTCTACGCCACCATCAGCGGTCTTGCTTTCCATATCATCTCTGAAGAAAGCGTCTGATTCGTAAGAAACAGAGTGCTGAGGGTTCTTCTTGATCTTGCTTGCATATAACATAGTCATTGCAGCACCAAGTAATGTGAAGAATACCCAAAGTCCAATTCTGAACTTAGCGCCTGAGAATACAGGCACGCCTGCGATACCCTGAGCAATAGCTACTGAGAATGGGTTCATCCATGATGTACCGAAACCAATCTGAGTTGCAACGTAAGTAATAAGTACAGCCGTAACTCCGTCATATCCCATAGCGATAACGATTGGAACTAAGATCATTAAGAAAGGAAGTGCTTCTTCACCCATTCCGAATACTGCTCCACCTAGTGAGAACAGAATGAAAAGAGCAGGGATAAGAAGCTTTTCTTTTCCGTTTGTCTTCTGAATCATATTCATGATACCGGATTCAACAGCACCAGTCTTAAGAACGATACCGAATGCACCACCGATAACCAGGATGAATGCGATGATACCAACAGCGGAACCTGACTTGTCACCGCTTACTAAACCTTCAAACACATAGTTGAAAAGTCCAACTCCGCCACCTGCAACGAATAGGCTAATGCCCTTCTTTACAGGATTTCCTGCATCGTCAAGAACATAGCTAAAACTTCCATCCTTAATAACTGTTCTTGTCTTTTCTGCACCGTCGATTACGTAAGTAATATCTTCAGTCTGATATAAACCCTGTGGAATCAGATAAGTGAGTAGCGCTGCGAAGCATACTACAAAGAAGATGATTACGTAGGTGTCAGGAACTTTGAACCCTTTATTCATGGATTCAAGAGTTTCACCTTTTTTCTTTTTACTCATATATAAAGTCCTCCTAAAAAATCTATACTCTTTATATACGCAAAAAACATGCCAAGAAATTATCTTCAAATTCAGCAATTTAAAGCGATTTTTGGGTTGATATTCGGAGGTTTTCTTTAATTTTTCGGTTTTTCGGTTCTTTTTAGGTTTATTTTCGGTCTTAGGCATTTATTGCTCTCTATATTCTCACTTTTGTATCAAAACTCCCTCGGCTTTATCACTCATCTTAAGCCCGTAGCCACCTTCTTTAACTAAATAGCCTTCTTTCTGAAGCTTATCCAGGCATTTTCTTACGCGATATTCGCTAACACTCTTTACCTCTTGATCCTCGTGCCCTTGCAGATGCTTCATAATATTGCTTCTTCCCACCAATTTTCCATCCTGCTGAAGTTCTGCTGCTGCAATAAGTACAGCCATGGAAATCCTGTCTGGAAGGCTGAGATTCTCGCTGATTTCAGCTAGTGTTTCTTCTTCTGCATATAATTTAGTATCTTCAAATACCTCATTTAAGAAAGGTAAATCCCTAGCAGTTATAACATCATTTTCACACACGGCGAATGCAAATTTAACTAAGTTCTGAAGTTCACGAACATTTCCTGGCCAGTCATGCTTCATAAGAAGCCTCATGCCGTCTTTGGAAATTTTTTTTCAGATGCGAAGAGTTCTTTCTGCCAATATTCGATAAGCATTGGAATATCTTCTCGACGCGCCGCCAATGACGGAAGGTGAACATATCCCTCGTGGAGCCTATAGTAAAGGTCCTTTCTGAACTCATTTTCCTTAATCATCTTCTTCAGATTGCGATTAGTAGCAGCAATAATTCTAACATCAACTGGAATTATTCTGTTGCCACCGACCCTCATAATCTGACGTTCCTGAATTACTCGAAGAAGTTTTGTTTGCATTTTAGGTGAAATATCCCCAATTTCGTCCAAAAATATAGTTCCGCCTGCTGCCTGTTGAAAAAGTCCAATTTTACCTTTCTTTCTGGCACCTGTAAAAGCACCCTCCTCATATCCAAATAGCTCTGACTCAATGAGCTGGTCGGGTAGGGCAGAAAGGTTAATTGCAACAAAAGGCTTGCGACATCTATCCGAGGCATTGTGAATTGCGCTGGCAAGAAGCTCCTTACCCGTGCCATTTTCCCCCTCAATCAAAACTGTCAGGTTCGTTCTAGCAACTTTTTCTGCGATTTCTTTAGCTTCCATAAGAGCTCTAGAACATCCAATAATGTCAGAAAATCTATATCTTGCATAATGTCCGGACCCGATTAACTCTCTCCTTACCGTAGTCATTACACGGCTAGTTTCATCAGCTACATTGGACAAATTTCTAGCAAAATTCATCAGATTTCTCATGTATGTGTCTGCATATTCTGGCAAAACCTCATCGATAAGTCCATAATATGTGATTATTCTAACTATTGCCGCAAATTCCAGATTTCTGGGCCCCAGGTCATAGACAGCATCAATTCCAGGAGGAACTAAATCTATTTCTCCTGGTGTAATAGCTATTTTAATGTCTTTATCGGGCTGCTTGTACCCTGGGTAATATGGCTCCAATTTAAGAAAATCGAAGCCTATTTTCTTCAACAAATTTATTGACTCAAAAGTACTTTCCTCTGATTCATTAACAAGGAGAATCCTTTCGTTGCGAGGCAAGGCAAGTAGCTTTTCAATATTATCTTTAAACATAGTACGCTCAGCCACTATGTACTCATCTAAAATAGCCTCATTATTTGCATTTTGTTCCTCAAATTCACGATATACTTCCTGACTTGAGAACACTGCAAAGTATGTGCCTTTCTCTGGAGCCGCCCTATCATCTGTCAGATGAGCAACAATCTTCACAGATTCTGGCAAGAATACCCTAAGCTGCTTAACAAGAGTATTTTGTGTAAACTGACTTCCGCTTACTAGCAGAAGGGGCATGGATAATTTGTCATTCATTCGAAGCTTCTCCTCTTAAATGTTACGGCCATAATATTGAATTGTTACTACATAGACTATTTTTTGGTTTTCATCTATTCGAAAAATCACAACATAATTGTCTACTAGCAATTGTCTATATCCTTTACCTGCGAAACATCCTTCGAGTCTCTCCTGATGTGATTTTGGAAATAAACCTAAATCTATTATTGATTCCTTTATCCTATTGATTTGTTTTTTTGCTACTTCTGGAGCAAGCTTGCTATAACAGATGTAAGCATATATTTCATCTAATTCCGTTGCTGCCTTAGGTAAAATTTTAACACTATATTTATCCAAAATACTTCATGTCCAATTCCGCAAAAACTTTTTCTGCGTCCTTTGGCTTTCCTCCATTTAATAAATCCTTTTCAGACTCGTAAATTGCCTGGTCAATTCGATTCGTTCTAGCAAATTTGTCATATAATTCACTGCTCATAACAACTAAATCGCTATATCCATTCTTGGTTACGAAAATTGGTTCCTGTTCTTTATGCGCAAGGTTAGATAGTTCCGTAGTATTGCGCAAATCTTTAATTGGTACTATTATTGGCATAAACTCATCTCCTTTATGATTATTATTATAGCATAATTATAGCACAATTAATCCCTACATACAATTAATCTACAATGTGTATTTTATCTGTAGATTTACATACTCTCTCATAAACTATAATCGCCATCATCAGATACGCCATACCAAGACTCCAGCCTCCGAGAACATCGGTAGGGAAGTGGACACCTACATAGATGCGGCTCAAGCCGATGCAGATTATCATTAGAGTGAGAATATCTGTCAGGACTTGCGCTAATTTCTTGTTTTCGCAATGCCTATTAATTAGATAGATAAGAAATCCATAGCATACAAGGCAGTTCATTGAATGCCCACTTGGAAATGAGTAACCACCTTGTTCAATTAATCGTACTGCTAAATTAGGGCGTGGTCTTCTGAATATTGATTTTACTAGCTTATATACTAATGTTGATGATAGTGAAACTATAGCAAATGGAATACCATAGGTTTTCCTTGTAGTTTTCCACAGTATGAGGATAACTCCTATAAGTACTACAGTTTGAACATTTCCTGAATACGTTATTGGAATTATTATGCTATTTCTAAGGTCTGTCCTTAGGCTGTAAACCCAGGTCCTTATAACCGTATCGAAATCAAGGAACTCATATCTGGCAACATTTACCGCAATGAAAGTAAATATGGCAAGTGATATGAGTATTATAGCTGTTCTTTTCTTTGTTATCATATATCTAAATCCCTTTCTTTTTACCCATCTTTCAGTATATTATACGCTTTTCGTATGGATATTTCTAGCCAATCTGTGGTATATTATTTGTAGCAACAATCTAATTTAGGAGGAGCAGTTAATTGAAACTTATAAGAAATATACCAAATGGATACAAACTATTCAGATCAGTAAGTATCTTTAATAATTATCTTAATGATATTAATAAACTTCGTGATGCAGGGGAGAAGGACGAGGAGAGAGCTCTCATTGCCAAGGCTGTAAAGCAGTGGATTGATAATGTTTTCGACATCTTCGATGTAACTTGCAATATTAAAGGGCAAGAGAATATCCCTATGGATAGGCCTTGCGTCTTTATTGCTAATCACCAGGGATATGCTGATATTATTGTTATGTTAAAAGCTGCAGAGGGGAAACAGATTGGCTTCGTTGCTAAGGATGCCCTACAGAAATTACCTTACTTTGGAAAATGGATAAAAGCTCTTCATGGAGTTTTTATTCAGAGAGGTGATGCTAAAGCAGCACTTCGCTCCATTCAGGTAGGTGTAAATGAACTGAAGAATGGATATTCTATGGTAATATTCCCTGAAGGTACTAGAAGCCACTGTCATGATATGGGCGAGTTTAAGGCTGGAAGCTTCAAGCTGGCTACTAAGGCAAAGGTTCCCGTTGTTCCAGTTACAATAGATGGATCCTATCATATGTTTGAGGAAAGAGAAATTATTTCGTCAGGTGCAACAGTAAATATGATAATCCACGAACCTATTGAAACAGCTGACATGGATAGACATGAAGCAGCTGAACTTCCTGAAAGAGTAGAAAAAATTATCCGCGATGGATTAAAAGAATTTGAATAATAAAATAAGAGACAGGATAGCAATTGAGTCCAATCTTGTCTCTTTTTTTATTTTTCTAGATTCCTCCGTTCTGATATGATCTAGCGCATCTTTTGCTCCTTCTTACGTTAATAAAAAACATCTATCCTATTCACGAAATACTATTATAATCCTCGCAAAGAAGCTTAAACTCTTGCAATTTCTTCATTTCTCCGTTAGAATCTTTTCTTAAGTCGTATTGTTCGCCTATATATATTTTAGATATTGCAGTGAAAATTTCATCCAGTCTTGACAGTTTCCTACGTGCTACTTTTAAACTTATAGAGTCATCAATTTCTATTAAATCAAGAATTACGCTGTTAAATTCTCTTATATCAAACTCTTTATACGGCTTACCCAGTAAACGATATCGACTGATTTTTTCTACTGTATTATAACAGCTACCGTATAATTTTTCCCCTATGACATTCATTTGTTTTACATAATCTTCTTTACTTCCATCTTTAAATTCTAATAAAGGTCTCATTTCTCTCATCTCATTGTTTAATTCGACAAAATCTTCCGATACGTTATTGTTAATAAACTGGTTTGAGATGCTGATCTTTTTTATAAGCATAATATTAAATGCAACAGAGATTATAAAAAATACTAAAACTATTGCATAAACAGGTCTTTTGTAATTCTTAGACATAAAATTCTCCTATTTCGGTGCAATCATCTTTGATGGATCCACTAATTTGTCAAAGTCTTCTTCGGCTACAAAGCCTAACTTTGCAGCTGCTGCTTTTAGGGTTGTGCCTTCTTTGTGGGCAAGCTTGGCAATTTTAGCTGCGTTTTCATATCCAATATGTGGATTTAGTGCAGTGACAAGCATAAGTGATTTGTCCAAATTTTCCTTAATCTTTTCATTGTTTGGCTTAATTCCGCATACGCAATTCTTTTCGAATGAAATCATTGCATCGGATAGAAGAGTTGCTGATTCAATAAAGTTATTGATCATCACAGGCATGAAAACATTCAGCTGAAAATTGCCCTGTGATGCAGCAATTCCAATAGTTACGTCATTTCCAATAACCTGCGTGCAAACCATAGTAAGCGCCTCGCACTGTGTAGGGTTTACCTTACCTGGCATAATGGAGCTTCCCGGTTCATTTTCTGGAATCATAATTTCTCCGATTCCGCAGCGTGGCCCGGAAGCCAGCCATCTCACATCGTTGGCGATTTTCATCAAGTTGGCAGCCAGTGCTTTAAATGCACCATGAACATACACAATAGCATCCTTTGATGTCAGGCTGTGGAACTTATTTTCAGCAGTCACAAAATCAAAACCAGTAATCTTGCTAATTTCTTCTGCTGATGCCTTTCCAAAATCTCTATGAGCATTTAATCCTGTGCCAACTGCAGTTCCGCCAAGCGCTAATTCATAAAGGCTTGTCATAGCTTCTTCGATCTGCTTTTCATTGTGATCAAGCATGGAGCGCCATCCGCTGATTTCCTGTCCTAAAGTTAGAGGAGTTGCATCCTGAAGGTGAGTTCTTCCTGTCTTTACGATGTCCATATAGGACTCTTCTAGTTTTGATAAAGAGTCACGTAAACCCCTAACCGCCGGCAACACTTTTTCTGCTGTAACCTGCAGGGCAGCAATATGCATAGCAGTAGGGAAGGTATCGTTGGAACTCTGGGATTTGTTGACATGGTCATTTGGGTGTAGCAACTTATCGCCGGCAATTTCATTACCACGATTAGCTACAACTTCGTTAACATTCATATTTGACTGAGTGCCACTTCCTGTCTGGTAAACAACAAGAGGGAAGTGGTCGTCCAGTTTTCCTGCAATAATCTCATCGCAAACGCTAGAAATAAGGTCAGCGCGCTGAGCATCAATCATTTCAAGCCTTTTATTTGCAAGGGCGGCAGCCTTTTTCAAAACCCCAAAAGCGTGCACAATTTCAATTGGCATCTTTGAGTTTCCGATTTTGAAATTCTCGAAGCTTCTCTGAGTCTGAGCTCCCCAATATCTATCTGCAGGGACCTTCACTTCTCCCATTGTGTCATGTTCAATTCTATACTCCATGGCGCTAATCCTCCGATTTTATCTAATACTTAATATTTTTAAAATTTACTTTAGGCAACTTTTTACTGCTTCTGCAACTGCTGGAACTACTGCTGGGTTAAATGGATCTGGCAGTACGTAGTCTGCACTTAGTTCCTTTTCTGGGATAACACCTGCAATTGCTTTTGCAGCAGCCATCTTCATTTCTTCTGTAATCTTAGCTGCGCGTCCATCTAATGCTCCTCTAAAAATTCCAGGGAAAGCAAGAACATTATTTACCTGGTTAGGGAAGTCTGAACGTCCTGTTCCAACTACAGCAGCGCCTGCAGCCTTTGCTTCATCAGGCATAATTTCAGGCACAGGATTTGCCATAACGAAAACAATAGGGTCCTTTGCCATAGTCTGAATCATTTCCTTACTTACAACGCCTGGCTTGGAAACACCAATTAAAATATCTGCGCCCTTCATTGCGTCAGCTAGGCTACCCTGAATATTGTTTTTATTTGTGATTTCAGTCATCTTCTGCTGCTCTGGATTGTTATATGGAGCTCCGTCATAAATAGTTCCCTTGCTTCCGCAAAGAATTACATCACCAAAGCCCATAGCTATAATCATCTTAGCAATGGAAATTCCCGCAGAACCAGCTCCGCTAATAGCGATTTTCATTTCTCCCATGGGTTTCTTAAGAAGCTTACAAGCATTCAAAAGACCTGCGCATGTAATAATTGCAGTACCGTGTTGGTCGTCGTGGAATACTGGAATATCACACTTTTCGATCAAAGCTCTCTCAATTTCAAAGCATCTTGGTGCACTGATATCTTCAAGATTGATTCCCCCGAAGCTCTTTGAAATATTGTAAATTGTATCGATAATTACCTTAGGGTCCTTGCTATCTACGCAGATTGGAACTGCATCGATGTTAGCAAATGACTTAAATAATGCACATTTTCCTTCCATAACCGGCATACCTGCAGATGGTCCAATGTCTCCAAGTCCAAGAACTGCAGTACCGTCAGTGATTACAGCAACTGTATTTCCCTTACCTGTATATGTGTATGCAAGACTTTCGTCCTTTTCAATTTCTAGACATGGTGCTGCTACACCTGGTGTGTAAGCAATTGATAATTCCTCTTTATTTGTAATTGGTTCCTTACAGTTAACAGATAATTTTCCCTGCCACTCGGCATGTTTTTTTAAAGCTAATTCTTTGGTGTCCATTTTTTATACTCCTTTTTTCGCTTCTTCTTTAAATTTATTGATTATGTTTTTCTCAGCGCGAGAAACAGTCATTTGTGACACGCCAAGGTTTGCTGCAATTTCAGCCTGTGAACAGTTGTGAATAAATCTCTTTTTAAAAATATATTTTTCCTGTTCACTGAAACCTTTTATAACTTTTTCAATTATTTCTTTAGTCTCAATTCTCTCATATCCCTGCTCTTCAAAGGAGGTATATTTTTCAAGAAATGAATTTTCTCCGTCTTCGCCTGCCTCGCTGTAGGTTTTGTCAAGGGAGTAGGTGCCGTAGGATTTTGCTCCTTCAAGAGCCTCAATAACCTGCTCCTGTGTAAATCCCGAAGCCTCCGAAATTTCTTGGATTGTAGGGTTTCTATGGTTTTCATCACGTAGTTTTTCCCTTACTTCCTGCACCTTAGCTGCAGTCTCCTTAAGCCTTCTCGGTACCTTAAGACTCCATTCCTTATCACGAAAATATTTCTTGATTTCCCCAAGAATTGTAGGCGTTGCAAAAGAGCTGAACTCGAATCCTTTAGTAGGATCGAAGCGTTCAACTGCATTAACCAGCGCCAGTGCTCCCACCTGATAAAGATCGTCGTAATCCACGCCCTTACCAAGATATTTTCTAATAAGAATGTCCACCATATAAAGGTGCTTCTCAACTATTTCATTTCTGTTTTCAATGCTGGGATTATTTAAGTATTTCGTAAATAATTCCTGTTCCTTCATATGCTTTTCACCATTCTTATCTGCTTATTTCCATTTTCGGCCTTGCTGAAATCCACTTCATCCATCATGGTCTCAATAACGTATACCCCTAGGTCACCTTCCTTAGGGCAGTTTTGACAAGGTTTGGCTAACTTCTCAAGAGTATGGTTGGTGCAATCGTCCTTGATAATTACTTCTATTCTGCCTTTTTCCACATTGCACTGCAGCTCATATCTGTCAGAAAAACCATCAAAACCGTGACAGGACACATTCTTACATGCCTCCTCAACGGCAGTTTTAATATCTTCAATTGCCTCATAATCAAAACCAGCATTGCCTGCAATTGAAGCAATTGCCAGTCTGACCATTGTTAAGTACTCCGGTTTTCCCGGTATCGTGAATTTTATATTATCCATACTTGCTTATACTCCTGAATTTATAGAATTACATTAAGTGAAAATACCTGTGCGGCCTTGCCGCACAGGTAGGTTATGCATTTACTAGTCGACTTACAGTGTCAACTGCTCGTTAGTCTCTTCTGACTTAGCCTTCTTTTCTTTTTTCTTATCCTCAGGTTCCTCGTCATCATCTTCCTTGATTACCTTAGCGATTGCAACGATCTTAGTATCGTCGTCAATCTTCATAATCTTGACACCCTGGGTTGCTCTTCCGAGCTTGGAAACTTCGTTGGCTTTGATTCTAATAATGATTCCATCAGAGTTAATCATAAGAATTTCATCGTCGTCGTCTACAGCCATTGCGCCTACTAGAGCTCCTGTCTTAGAGAACTTACCCTTATCATAAGTTAACAGACCCTTTCCTCCGCGAACCTGAATCTTATATTCATTTACAGGAGTTCTCTTACCATAACCATTTTCAGTTACAACAAGTAGTTCCTGTCCAGGTTCTACAAGTTCCATTGCAACAACTTCGTCGTCTTTGTCAAGCTTAATAGCTCTAACGCCTCCGGCAATTCTGCCCATGCTTCTTACATCTTCTTCGGAGAAGCTAATGCACTTACCATGCTTAGTAACAATGATTACCTGGTTAGTACCTGTAGTTTCTCTGATTCCGATTAGCTGGTCATCATCCTTAAGTTTAATTGCAATAAGTCCTGTTGATCTCTGAGTATTGAATTCAGAAATTGGAGTCTTCTTAATAGTACCCTGCTTAGTAACTGCAATTAGATACTTGTCTTCAGAAAAATCCTTAATAGGAATTACTGTTGTAATTCTTTCTCTCTGAAGCAGGTTCAAGAAGTTAACCGCAGGAGTTCCCTTAGCAGTTCTTCCTGCTTCAGGAATTTCAAAGGCTTTAATCTTATGAGCTTTACCAGTATTAGTAAAGAACATCAAGTAATCATGAGTAGAAGTCATGATCAAGTCCTTAACGAAGTCATTTTCTCTTGTTGTAATTCCAGTAATACCTTTTCCGCCTCTTCTCTGAGCCTTATAAGTATCAGCAGGAACTCTCTTAATATATCCAAGATGAGTCAGAGTTACTGCAACCTGTTCTTCTTCAACAAGGTCCTCATCGTCGAAGTCATCAACATCTGCAACAATCTTAGTTCTTCTAGGATCCTTATACTTATCCTTGATTTCAGTAAGCTCATCCTTGATAACTCCCATAAGAAGCTTTTCATCAGCAAGAATTGCCTTAAAGTAAGCAATCTTCTTCATTAGCTCCTCATATTCCTTATCAATTTTCTCACGTTCCAAACCCTGTAATCTAGCAAGTCTCATGTCAAGAATTGCCTGAGCCTGGATTTCAGATAAGCCGAATCTTTCCATCAGCTTTTCTCTAGCGTCGTTATATGAACTTCTGATAATCTTAATAATTTCGTCGATATTATCAAGAGCGATTCTTAAACCTTCTAAAATATGAGCTCTTGCCTCAGCCTTTTTCAAATCATGCTGAGTTCTTCTGGTAACAACTTCCTTCTGGAAATTAAGGTATTCAGAAAGAATTTCATATAGATTCAGAATCTTTGGTTTCTTTCCAACCAAAGCAAGCATAATCATGCTGTAGCTTTCCTGAAGCTGAGTATGCTTGTAAAGTCTGTTAAGGGTAATCTGAGGATTTGCATCTCTCTTAAGTTCGATTACAATTCTCATACCATGACGGTTGGATTCGTCTCTGATATCAGAAATTCCCTCAATTTTCTTATCTCTTACTAAATCGGCAATTTTTTCGATTAATCTTGCCTTATTTACCTGGAAAGGAATCTCAGTAACGATAATCTGAGATCTACCTCTTGTGGTTTCCTCAATTTCACAGCAAGCTCTTACCTTAACCTTACCCTGGCCGGTTCTGTAAGCCTGTCTCATTCCACTCTTTCCTAGAATCTTTGCTCCAGTAGGGAAGTCAGGACCCTTGACATGCTTCATCAAATCTTCCACAGTAGCTTCGCTGTTATCTATAAGTTCAATTGTAGCATCAATTACTTCACCAAGATTGTGAGGTGGAATGGATGTAGCCATACCAACAGCGATACCATTTGAACCGTTAACAAGCAGGTTAGGGAATCTACTTGGAAGTACTACCGGTTCTTTTTCCTCACCGTCAAAGTTAGGAATGAAATCTACAGTTTCTTTTTCAATATCCCTAATCATCTGAAGTGAGAATGGAGTCATTCTTGCTTCAGTATAACGCATGGCAGCTGCACCGTCTCCGTCTACGGAACCGAAGTTTCCGTGTCCGTCAACAAGCATATATCTTGTCGAGAAATCCTGTGCAAGTCTTACCATTGCATCATAAATTGAACTGTCACCATGAGGGTGATATTTACCCATTACTTCACCGACAATACGCGCAGATTTTTTATGCGGTTTGTCAGGTGTAACGCCTAGCTGGCTCATTCCATATAAAATTCTTCTGTGAACCGGCTTCAATCCGTCTCTTACATCAGGAAGGGCACGTCCAACAATTACACTCATGGAATAGTCAATATATGATTTCTTCATTTCTTTGGCTATCTCATGCTGTTCTAATTTAGTATCTTCAATTAAACTCATTTGGCCCTCCTTCCTTAAATGTCAATCTCAGCTAAGTGAGCATTTTCTTCAATAAACTGCTTTCTTGGCGGTACCTTGTCACCCATAAGAATTGTGAAAATTTCATCGGCTGCTGCAGCATCGTCAAGAGTAATCTGAATAAGAGTACGGTTGTTATAGTCCATAGTAGTTTCCCATAACTGATGGTAGTCCATTTCTCCAAGACCTTTGTATCTCTGGATGTCAATCTTACCATTTTTGCCGTCATTATTTAGTTTTTCAAGTAATTTATCCTGTTCAGGTTCACTGTATGTGTAGTAAACTTCCTTGTTTCTCTTAGTTAGGAATAGAGGAGGTTTAGCTGCATAAACATATCCGCCTTCGATAAGCGGTGTCATGTATCTGAAGAAGAATGTCAGAAGCAATGTTCTGATATGAGCTCCATCGACATCGGCATCGGTCATGATAATAATTTTGTGATATCTCAGCTTGGATTCATCAAATTCACTACCGATTCCGCATCCAAATGCAGTAATCATATTTTTGATTTCATCAGAGTTTAGAATTCTGTCAAGTCTTGCTTTTTCAACGTTTAGAATCTTACCTCTTAGTGGAAGAATAGCCTGTCTCAATCTGTCACGACCCTGCTTAGCACTACCACCTGCGGAGTCACCTTCGACTAAGAAGATTTCTGAAATTGAAGGATCCTTTTCAGAGCAATCAGCAAGCTTACCTGGTAATGAAGTTGAGTCAAGAGAAGACTTTCTTCTTGTAGTTTCTCTTGCTTTTCTAGCTGCTTCTCTTGCGTGAGCTGCAGTTATACACTTACCGATAATATTTTTCGCCTGATCAGGGTTTTCCTCTAGAAATGCAAATACATTCTCACTTGTAGCACTTTCAACAAAACCTCTCATTTCAGTATTTCCAAGCTTTGTCTTAGTCTGTCCTTCAAACTGAGGCTCAGTTAACTTAACTGAAATTACTGCAGTAAGGCCTTCTCTTACGTCTTCACCAGCAAGAGACCCATCTTTTTCCTTAAGAAGTTTGCTCTTCTTTGCATATTCATTAAAAGTCTTAGTTATTGCAGATCTGAATCCTGCCAGATGAGTACCACCTTCAGTAGTATTAATATTATTTGCATAGGAAAGTACCAACTCATTGTAACGGTCGGTATACTGAAGTGCAACTTCAACTTCCATGTTATTTTTCTTTACTTCAAAGTAAACAACGTCAGGATTTATAGTTTCCTTATTGCTGTTTAAATGTTTAACAAATTCAATAATTCCGCCTTCATAGTGGAATACTTCTTTTTTCTTCTTTCCTTCTCTTTCATCAGCTAAGGTAATTTTAATTCCCTTATTCAGGAATGCCATTTCTCTTAATCTGTGCTGAAGAGTTTCATAATCAAATTCAGTTGTTTCTGTAAAAATTTCTGGATCTGGCCAGAAAATACTTGTTGATCCGGTTTTCTTAGATTCACCAACAATTGTTAATGGAGTAACTGTTTTGCCTCTTTCATAACACTGCTTGTAAATCTTGCCATTTCTCTTAACTTCGACTTCCATTTTTGTGGAAAGCGCATTTACTACAGATGCACCTACACCATGAAGTCCTCCGGATACCTTATATCCTCCGCCACCGAATTTACCACCTGCGTGAAGTACTGTATGAATAACTTCAACGGCTGGAATCCCAAGTTTTGGATGTTTATCAACCGGCATACCTCTACCATCGTCCTCGACTTTAATAGAGTTGTCGCTCTGAATAGTAACATTTATTGATTTACAGTATCCAGCAAGTGCTTCGTCCACACTGTTGTCTACTACCTCGTAAACAAGGTGGTGAAGACCCCTTGGACCTGTACTTCCTATGTACATACCAGGTCTTTTACGAACAGCTTCCAGTCCTTCAAGAACTTGAATTTGGGCCGCATCATATTGATTTGTCTTGTTTCCCTCTGTGCTCATTTCTTACCCTTTCTTTATATAATCACGCTATCTATCTCTTAGACTATCATTTTATTGTATAATAAAAATTATTTATTTTCAATCTTTCCTTTTTCAATCTTAATTATCTTGGCCTCAGGAAAGTTCTCTAAAACTCTGTCATCAATATCCGTAGCCGTTACAAAAATTTGATTTTTTTGTAAAGTCTTAATCAGAAATCTCTGCCTGTTAATATCAAGCTCACTCATAACATCATCGAGAAGCAGAATTGCATCTTCTCCAGTTTCCTCTTTTATCAAATCAAGCTCAGCCAGCTTAATCGAAAGGGCACAAGTTCTCTGTTGCCCCTGAGATCCAAAACTTCTCATATTGATTCCATTGGCATAAAAAGAAATATCATCCTTATGAGGTCCCTTAGTTGTAGTCCTCATTCTAAGATCATTTCTGTAGGCATTCTTAATTCCATCATAAAATTTTAATTCCAGCTCTTTTTCATCCTCAACAAAATCAACATTTGGATTATATTCAATGTGCAAAATTTCTTTTCCGTCAGTTATACTTCCATGAATCTTGCTGCTGAAATCACTTAATTTTTCTATGAAACTTTTACGCATGGAAATGAGTTTTGATCCATAGCGTGCTAGCTGCATATCCCAAATATCTAAGATGCTTTTTTCTATATGCTCTTCCTTCAGGTACATATTTCGCTGAAGCAAAGTTTTCTTATAATTCGAAAGACACTCGTAATATAGTGGCTTAATCTGGCAAAGCTCCCTGTCGATAAACTTACGTCTTTTCTCTGGATCTTCCTTCACAATTTTCAAATCTTCCGGCGAAAAACTCACAATAAAAATGTTTTTCAATAGCTCCGACGTCTTCCGAACAGTAGCACCATCTTTCTTTACAGATTTCTTAGAATCTTTTTTTATCAAAACCTCCACAGTCGTATCAAAATACTCTTTTTCTGCTTCAATATTTATTTTCGCAAATTCCTTATCAAACTTAACAAGTTCGCTATCTCTATTTGTCCTAAAGGATTTCCCAAAAGAGGTCACGTAAAGAGATTCTATAAGATTAGTCTTTCCCTGGGCGTTATTTCCAATTATGATATTAACATTTTTGTCAAAATCAACGTTTAGAGAGTCGTAATTTCTATAATCTTTTAAACTTAAATTCTTTATATACATAATAAAAATCTAACTAGTTGCTTGAAATTCTTACAGGAAGAATCAAATAATCAAATTTATTTCCTTCAAGAGGCTTAACAACAGAAGGAGTAATGCTTGTGTTAAAGATAATTTTTATTTCTTCATCATCAATAGATTTCAAAACATCCAAAACATACTTAGCATTAAATCCAATATCTAAATCATCACCTGTTTTATTAGCAAGAACTTCTTCTTTTACATTACCTTCTTCAGATTTGGAAGTAATTGTAATAATATTATCTCTAATAGCCAGCTTAATCAGATTATTTTTTCCTTCATTGGAAAGTAGGGAAGCTCTTTCGATACTGCTCTGAAGCTGGGTTCTGCTAACTATAACCTCAATTTTTCCATCCCTAGGAAGAATGTCTTTATAATTAATAAACTGTCCTTCAAGTAATCTTACAACTATCTTTATGTTTCCAATAATGAACATTGCACTTGATTTACCAATTATCATGTCAACATTTTCATCATCACCAGACTCACTTATGATTTTATTTATTTCATTCATAAGCTTAGCTGAAATAATTACGCTGTGTTCTTCTAAATTAATTACAGGCTCTCTGTTAACTGCCATTCTAAAACCGTCGATACCCACAACGATAAGTTCATCTGCAGTCATTTCCATGAGAAGTCCAGTAAGAACACCTTTCGCTTCATCTGGGCTTGCAGCAAAAGAGGTTCTTCTAATCATTTCTTTAAGCATGGATTTATCAAAACTTATAGTGCTGGATGTATTTTCCATATTTTTTATACTAGGGAATTCATCTCCAGATGAACAAAAGATAGTGAACTCAGAGTTCATGCAAGTAATAGTAACACTATCTCCCTCTGATTCTATATTGATATCTGAGGATGGTAATTTTCTGATAATGTCACCAAATAGCTTAGATTGAACTACTACTGATCCTGGGATGCAGTCTTCTACCTCAACAGTTGCTTCTATGGTGATGTCCATATCTGAAGCAGACATTTTTAGGATACCAGATTCTGATACCTCTAAAAGAATGCCTTTTAGAATTGGAATTGTTGTTTTTGTAGTAACTGCTTTTGAAACAATATTAAGTGCCTTAGTCAAAGTTGACTGGTTGCATCTGAATTTCATATATTAACCTCCAAAATAGCGATATTATTTATATATTAAATATAGTAGTAATAGTAGTAGGGGCTGTGGATTATGTGGATAACTCACAGACACCTTGAAATAAGTGGAAAAAATTATTGTTTTTGATCTGTGGATAACGTGTAAAAGTTATTCAGAGATATCCTTCTTAAGCCTTTTTATCATTTCTTGAAGGTCTTTGTCTTTCTTTAACTCTTCACCTATTTTGTCGCAGGCATGCAATACTGTTGTGTAATGTTTGCCTCCGAATAAGTTGCCTATTTTAGGAAGAGAGTAATCTGTCATCTCTCTGCACAAATACATGGCTACTTGTCTAGGATATGCGATATTATTTGTTCTCTTAGAACTTTCAATTTCAGAAACCTTTATATTATAAGCTCTGCAAACTACTGATTTTATTTTTTCAGGTGTAGGGCTAGTTCCTTTGTTTTCAATGAAATCGTTAAGTATTCTCTTAGAAAAAGCCTTGTCTATTTTTTCTCCCATAATCGATGAGAATCCTACGATTCTGTTGAAAGCGCCTTCCATTTCTCTAATATTATCTTTTACTTTATCTGCAATGAAGCAAATAACATCGTAGATGTCATCATCAACTTCAATATTTGCATTTTCTGCTTTCTTCAGAAGAATGGCAACTCTCGTTTCATAGTCTGCTGGCTGAACGTCAGCAACCATATTCCACATGAATCTTGTTCTCAATCTTTCTTCAAGCTTGTCTAGTTTATTAGGAGCTCTATCACTTGAAATTACAATCTGTTTATTAAGATCATAAAGTGAGTTGAAAGTGTGGAAAAATTCTTCTTGCATTGTATCTTTTCCTTCCAAGAACTGAATATCGTCAATGAGAAGGACGTCAACTTTTCTATATTTATTTTTAAATTCTCTTGTTTTGTTCTCTCCGAGGGCTTTGATGAACTCATTAGTAAACATTTCTGCAGAAACGTAGAGAACATTCATATCCTCATTGTTTTCTAGAAGATGAATACCGATGGCATTCATAAGATGTGTCTTACCAAGTCCTGAGCCGCCGTATATGAACAGTGGATTAAATGCCTCTGAAGGAGTTTCAGCAACTGCAAGGCATGCAGCGTGTGCATATCTATTGCTGTTACCTACGACAAAATTGTCAAAGGTATATCGTGGATTGAAAATCTTCTGTTTTTTCAGAGTCTTATCCATAAGAACAGGCCTAGCCACTGGTGTTGGTTCTGGTTCAATATCGTTGTAATCTGAAGAAGTCTTTACAACAACGCGATATGTTTCACCTGTAGCAGACCTTATACTTTCTTCAATAAGGTTCAAATACCTGTTTTTCAATATTTTAACGACGAAATCATCATCATTTGCCAGGTAAAAAACCTTAACGTCATCATCAATTTTTTTAACTTTAGTCGTAAGAAACCAGGTCTTATAGCTTATTGCTGTGGTATTTTCTTCAATATGCTTCAAAACCTGAGTCCAAATTTCTTGATTTTTTTTCATTTTTATAAAACTCTCCCATGTGATAAAAAGATTTTATCAAAAAAATAGGAGTTATTCAAGAAGTTATCCATATAGTTGATAAGTTTTTATCGGCAAAAACAGAATAATTCATAGAGTTATCCACAAATTGTGGATAACTTTGTGCATAGCCTGTGCTTAAATAAAAATTTCACAAAAATATTGACATTTGAAAACTTTGAATCTATAATTGTATGGCATATGTGTACGCTTTGGAATTTAGATGCGTACGAGTTTTAAAATTTTAAGGAGGTAAAGAGATATGAAAATGACATATCAGCCAAAGAAAAGACAGAGAATGAAAGAACACGGATTCAGAAAGAGAATGGCTACTAAGAATGGCAGAAACGTTCTGAAGAGAAGAAGAGCTAAGGGCAGAAAGAAATTAACAGCTTAATTCCAATATGTTGAAATAAGCTTATGTTGAAAAAAAACGTTTTAAGACGAAAGAGTGATTTTTCCTCAATCTACAATAAGGGAAAATCAGTAGGGGATAGGTATGTTGTAATTTTTTATAGAAAAAACAATCTTCCCTACAACAGAACCGCTTTTCTTGCGAGTAAAAAAGTTGGTAATAGCGTTCAGCGTAACAGAGCCAGAAGATTGATGAAAGAGAGCTTGAGAACAATGAAGCTAGAAATCTCTGATGGTTTTGATATTATTTTTATTGCAAGAAATACTATAGGCGGAAAGAAATGTGCGGAAGTGAGAAAATCTCTGGAATCTGCACTAAAGAGAACTAAGGTGCTTAAAAAAAATGAAATACATAAGTAAATTATTTAGCGGAATAATGATTCTGCTTATTAGAGTGTATCAAAAATGCATTTCACCTTTGTTCCCGGCTACCTGTAGGTTTTATCCTACTTGTTCCACATATTTTATTCAGGCTTTGAAAAAGTATGGGGTTTTTAAGGGTAGTTATTTAGGAATTAAACGAATTTTGAAGTGTCATCCTGGTAATCCCGGGGGATATGACCCTTTGAAATAACGGAGGAATTGAATGGGAATTTTAGCAAAACCATTAGCTTGGCTGCTAACAATGCTTTATGGATTTGTGGGTAACTATGGTATCACAGTTCTGATTCTTACTGTAATTGTAAAATTAGCACTGTATCCTTTTTACAAAAAGCAGATTCTAAGTACTGCTGGAATGGCAGATATGCAGCTTAAATTACAGGAAATACAAAGAAAATACGCAAATGATAAAGAAACTATGAATGCCAAAATCGGTGAACTTTATCAGGAAGAAGGCTTCAACCCTGCAGGTGGATGTCTTCCAATGATAGTTCAGATGATTATCATTATGGGATTGTTTACTCTGCTTAGAAATCCTCTGGCTTATATTCAGGCTGACAGTAGCATGTACTTTGCAATCCACGAAGCTTTCTTCTGGATTAAGGACTTAAGCCAGCCAGATCCATGGATTCTGCCAATTTTGGCCGGAGTAACAACATTCTTTTCATTCTGGCTAAACATGCAGACTAGTCCACAGGCTGGTGCAATGGGCAGCAATGCAATGAGCAAGATGATGCAGTACTTCTTCCCAATTATGATCGTATGGCTAGCAAGAACATATCCATCAGCTCTTGCAATTTACTGGTTTATCAGCCAGTTTATTCAGATTTTCTTTAACTTGCGTTTTAATCATCTTAGAAAAGCTCTTAAGGAAAAGAATTCACCTAAGAAAAAGAAAAAATAAGAGCTATTGGAGGAAAAAAGTAGTATGGATGTTTCTGAAAAATGGGGAAACGATGTGGAGACCGCTGTAGGTCTTGCATTGGATGAACTTAAACTAACTAGAGACGAAGTTGAGGTAACCGTTCTTGAAGAACCATCAAAGGGATTTTTTGGTATTGGAGCTAAATTAGCACTAGTACGTGTGGAAAAGAAGAAACCGGTAGAAGAAGTCAAGGCTCCAGAAAAGGTTGAAGAACCAGCACCTGTAGTTAAAAAGACAGAATCAAAACCGGCAAAGAGTCCTAAGAAGTCGAAGAATACAAAGTCCGTTGCAAAATCTGCTAACAAGGATGATGATTTTAAAGAATCAATTATTCTTACAAAAGAAGATGTGGAAGGTCTAGTTGATGCACCTGATCATCCTGCAGTAGAATTTTTAGAAGAAGTTGCAGAGCAGATGGGTCTGAATATTAATATTTCAGCTGAAGCAAACGATACTAACGTATTCGTAAACATCGATGGTAAAGATTCAGGTACTATTATTGGAAAAAGAGGTCAGACTCTTGATGCAATACAGTATCTAACTAGTCTTGTGGTTAATAAAGGCAAAAGTGACTATATTCGTGTAGTTATTGATGCTGAAAACTATAGATCAAAAAGAGAAAAAACTTTAGAAAAGCTTGCTAACAGACTTGCAGATAAAGTAGTGAGAACTAGAAGAAGTGTGAGACTGGAACCTATGAATCCTTATGAACGTAAGGTTATTCATGCAACTCTTCAGAGCAACCCACGTGTTACAACAAGAAGCGAGGGTCAGGATCCTTATAGAAGGGTTATAATTGAGCTTAAATAAGTAATGGCCCGCTATATGCGGGCTTATTTTGTTTAGGAGAAGAAATTTATGGAAGATACAATTGCTGCAATTGCAACTGCTCCAGGTGAGGGTGGTATAGGTATAATAAGAATAAGCGGAGAAAATTCGAAATCCGTGTTAAAAAAAATCTTTAAGCCTGCAAATCCGGCAAGCCTGGAAAATAGAAAAATGGCATATGGTAATATTGTAGATCCTACAACTGAAAAAATAGTTGATGAGGTTCTATGCGTATATATGAAAAGCCCTAAAACATATACTATGGAGGATGTGGTGGAAATTAACTGCCACGGCGGTATGGTTCCACTTAGAAAAACTTTGGAATTGGTTCTTTCAAATGGTGCAAGAATTGCTGAGCCTGGTGAATTTACGAAGAGAGCTTTCTTAAATGGAAGACTTGACTTATCTCAGGCGGAAGCTGTTATTGATCTTATAAAAGCTAAGACTGATAGAACTTTTGATGTTGCACTTAACCAGCTTGAAGGTGTATTTTCCGGTACTATTAAAGAAATTAGAAAGAAACTTGTAGATATACTTGTAAATCTTACAGTAAATATAGATTATCCTGATGAGGATATTGAGCAGATTACCTACGAAAAGCTTGGATTAGATTTGTCAAATGTTCTTGATGATATTGAAAAATTGCTTAGCAGTGCTGATACAGGTAGAATTATTAGAGAGGGTCTGGCTGTTTCTATAATTGGTAAGCCAAACGTTGGAAAATCATCGTTAATGAACAGTTTGTTAAAGGAAACCAGAGCAATAGTAACAGAAATTCCAGGAACAACTAGAGATACCATAGAGGAAAATATAAGCATAAAGGGTATCCCAGTTAAATTAACAGATACAGCTGGAATTAGAGAGACAAGTGATGTTATAGAGAAAATTGGTATAGAAAAATCTAAAGAATCATTCAATCAGGCTGATCTTGTGATTTTTATATTGGATTCAAGCAGAGAACTGGAAGATGAAGATTTAGAAATAATGGATCTGATTAATCCAGAAAAAACTATAATATTATTAAATAAGATAGATTTGATTCAAAAAATCAAAAAAGAGGAAATTTTAGAAAAAATGCCAGGTGTTACGTTAATTGAAACATCTATGGCAAAAAGAATGGGAATTGATGAAATTGAGAAAAAAATCGTAGATTTAGTTTATGGTGGCAAGATTTCTCAAAATAACAATGCTATGGTTACAAATGTGAGACATAAGGATATTTTGGAAAAATCGAGACAATCAATTTCTGATGCAATAAATATGGTTAATTTGCATGAAGCTTTGGAATTTATAGAAATTGATGTAAACAGTGCATATGAATCTTTAGGAGAGATAATCGGAGAAACAGTGCAGGATGATATAATCAATGAAGTTTTTGCAAGATTTTGTTTAGGAAAGTAGGATTATTTTGGAAAGAATTTTGATGGGTAGTTATGATGTAATTGTTGTAGGTGCAGGACATGCAGGCTGCGAAGCAGCACTTGCTTCTGCAAGAATGGGCAACAAAACATTATTATTTTCAATAAACTTAGAAGCTATTGCCATGATGCCGTGCAATCCTTCAATTGGTGGAACAGGTAAGGGACATCTTGTAAGAGAAATAGATGCTCTTGGCGGCGAAATGGGCAAGAACATTGATAAGACTTTTATTCAGAGTAGAATGTTGAATACTGCAAAGGGACCAGCTGTTCATTCTCTTCGTGCTCAGGCTGACAAGCATCAATATCATACTGAAATGAAGAAGACAATTGAAAAGCAGGAAAATCTAGATGTCAAGCAGGCGGAAGTTACAGATTTAATTATCGAAGATGGCCAGGTTAAGGGTGTCGTTACTATGACTCATACTTATTATGAGGCAAAGGCAGTTATTCTTGCTACAGGTACATACCTTAAGGGAAAAATCTTTATTGGTGATAGCGCATATTCCAGTGGTCCAAATGGATTGGCGCCTTCTATTGAACTGGCTGAAAATCTGAAGAAATATGGAATGAATTTAAGACGGTTTAAGACCGGAACGCCTGCAAGAGCTCTAGCTTCAACTTTTGATTACAGTAAGATGACGGAGCAGAAGGGTGATGAAAAAATTGTTCCTTTCTCGTTTATGAATGATAAACTCGACAAGAATCAGATTTCATGTTGGCTAACTTATACAAATGAAAATACTCATAAGGTAATTAGAGATAATTTTCACAGAAGCGCATTGTTCGGTGGACAGATTGAAGGAATAGGCCCAAGATATTGTCCATCAATTGAGGATAAGATTAATAGATTTGCAGATAAGGAAAGGCATCAGACATTTATTGAACCTGAAGGTTTGGATACAGAAGAAATGTACATTCAGGGAATGTCCTCAAGTTTACCTGAGGATGTACAGGAAGCTTTCTATCATACAATTCCTGGTCTGGAAAATATTATAATTACCAGACCGGCATATGCTATAGAATACGATTGCATAAATCCGCTATCATTGAAACCAAATCTTGAAACAAGAGATATTAAGAATTTATTCTGTGCTGGACAGTTTAATGGAAGTTCCGGATATGAGGAAGCTGCAGCTCAAGGATTAATGGCTGGTATTAATGCAGCACTGGCAATAAATGGAAAAGAACCTTTTGTTTTAGACAGAAGTGAGGCTTATATTGGCGTTCTCATCGACGATTTAGTGACTAAAGGTACTAATGAGCCTTACAGAATTATGACGAGCAGAGCGGAATATAGACTGGTTCTGAGACAAGACAATGCAGATTTACGTTTAACGGAAAAATCTTACAGGTTAGGATTGGCAGACGAAGAAAGATATTCCAAATATCTTGATAAGAAGAAAAAAGTAGATGAAGAAAGAACAAGACTTGAGTCGACTTATGTTTATCCAGGAGACGCTAATGATTTCTTAGAAGGCCTTGGAAGTTCTCCGTTGAAGAACAGAGCAACTCTTGCAGAACTTCTTAAGAGACCGGAAGTGACTTATGAAAACCTTAAGGCGATTGATAAGGACAGGGAAGAACTATCATCTCATGCTATTAATCAGCTAGAAGTTCAGATTAAGTACGAAGGATATATCAGTAAGCAGCTTACTCAAATTGAAAGATTTAAGAAATTAGAAAACAAGGCGCTTGATGAGAAATTTGATTATGAAGAAATCGAAGGCTTACGTCTAGAAGCAATTCAAAAATTGAATCAGATTAAGCCAAGATCTGTAGGTCAGGCATCAAGAATATCTGGTGTTTCACCGGCAGATATTAATGTAATTCTAGTGTATCTTGAAAAGATGAGAAGGAAGAAACAGTAATATGAAAATATTAGAAGAAGCTTTAGAAAAACTGAACATACCTTTCGATGAGTCTGTAATTAAATCCTTCGAGGAATATATGGATGGTATTCTGGAATGGAACGAAAAGATTAACCTTACTGCTATTACAGATAGGAAAGAATTTATAAGCAAACATTTTATTGATTCTATTCTAGGATATAATTTTGAAGAATATACGAACGCGGACTCAGTAATTGATATTGGAACCGGAGCTGGTTTTCCCGGGGTTCCTCTTGCAATTGTAAGTCCGGATAAGTCTTTTATTCTTGCGGACTCTTTAAATAAAAGACTTAAGGTCATTAATGACTTGACTTCGAAAATAGGAATAGATAATGTTGAGACGGTTCACGGCAGGGCAGAGGAGCTAGCTAAGAATAAACATTATAGAGAATCTTTTGACATCTGTGTGTCAAGGGCAGTTGCTAACCTGGCAGTATTGGCTGAATATTGTCTTCCATTCATCAGAACCGGAGGATACCTCCTTGCTTATAAGGGGCCAGATGCTGAAGATGAGGTAAAGAAGGCTGAAAAGGCTATTAAGGTTCTAGGTGGAAAATTTAAGAGAATAGAATCAGTAAACTTAGATGGTTATAATCACAATATTGTGGTTATTGAAAAGATAAAAAATACACCAGCAAAGTATCCAAGAAAAGCTGGGACGCCGAGTAAGGAGCCCATATTGTAAAATGTGGGCTCTTTACGAGCGATGGCAAGGGCTTGGGACGCACAAAGCAAGGGATGTTTCACGTGAAACATCTCTTGTTTTGTATAAAAAAGTAGTATTTTGAGCGGTAATGGTATATAATATAGGATAGATTATTATTAGTTAGCAGGAGGATAAACATTGGGTAAAGCAATAGCAATATTTAATCAAAAGGGTGGTGTCGGTAAGACTACTACAAATATTAATCTAGGTGCAAGTCTGGCTTTGAAGGGTAAGAAGATTTTAATGCTGGACATTGACCCACAGGGAAATACTACAAGTGGTATCGGTATTTCTAAGAAGAATCTGGAATACACTGTATATGACTTGTTAATTGAGGATAATTTTGATACGAGAAAAGCGATTATCCACACTACTATAGAAAATTTAGATATTATTCCGGCTAGTGTAGATCTTGCGGGAGCTGAAATTGAAATGGTTGAGCTGGAAGGCAGGGAAGCCAGACTTCGCAAGGCAATTGCAAAGGTTAAGGATGAATATGATTATATTCTTATAGATTGCCCTCCTTCTCTTGGACTGTTAACAATAAACTCACTGACTGCTGTACAGAGTGTTCTGATTCCTATTCAGTGTGAATTCTATGCTCTAGAGGGGGTAAGTCAGCTGGTGAGTACAATAGACCTTGTAAAGAAGAGCTTGAATAAAGACCTAGAAATAGAAGGTGTAATTTTAAGCATGTTTGATGGAAGAACTAATCTGTCTGTTCAGGTAGTTCAGGAAGTTAAGAAATACTTTGGATCTCAGGTTTATTCTACAGTTATTCCTAGAAATATCAGATTGGCTGAAGCTCCAAGTTTTGGAATGGCTATTACAGAATATGACCCTAAATCAAAGGGTGCAGAAGCATATAGAGATTTTGCTGAAGAATTCCTTGAAAGGGAGGAAAGTAGATAATGGCAGCAAAGAACAGAGGACTTGGAAGAGGATTGGATGCTTTATTTGCAGATAGAGCACCAATTGTTAATCCTGATGCAGAAGAAACTGTGGAAACAACTGTAGAAGAAAAGAAGGTAAGCGACAATTCTATAGTGTATATTAATATTAATGACATAAAGCCAAATGAAAACCAGCCTAGAAAGGTTTTTAATGAGGAAAAGATATCTGAACTGGCTGATTCAATTATTGAGCATGGTATAATTCAACCTCTTGTTGTCAGAAAGCACGGCAGGGGATATGAAATAGTTGCAGGTGAAAGAAGATGGAGAGCTTCAAGAAAGGCTGAACTTAAGGAAGTTCCATGTATCATAAGAGATTTCACTGATGAAGAGAACATGCTTGTTGCTATTATTGAAAACATGCAGAGAGAAGACCTGAACCCTATAGAAGAGGCAGAGGGTATCAATCAGATGATAAAGACTTATGGTCTTACACAGGAGGAAGTCTCTAAGAGTGTAAGTAAGAGTAGACCATATATTACAAATGCGCTAAGATTACTTAAGTTACCTGAAAATGTCCAGAGTCTTGTTACTGAAGGTAGAATCAGTTCAGGACATGCAAGAGCACTTATTCCTGTAACTGATAATAAAGTACAGCAGGACATTTGCGATAGAATTATTAATGAAGGCTTGTCAGTACGTAAGGTAGAAGAAATTGTTTCTGATTTAGGCAAACCAAGAAAGAAGCATGTAAAAAAGGTTAAGAGTGCTGACACTGTTCATGTTGAAAATGAATTGAAAAATATATATGGCACTAAGGTTAACATAAAAGAAAAAGGTAAAAAGGGTACTATTGAACTAGAGTATTATAACCATGATGAGTTAAACAGACTGATAGAACTATTGAAATCAGTTGAGTAGACGGAATGTTTCACGTGAAGCATTAGGAATATTTGTTAGAATTACAGAAGTTTAAGAGGTTTTGAAATGCCAAGAAATGTATTTGACGAGGCTATGCTGTCAAGCTTGTCCATTCCTATGTGTATCGTAGACGAAAATGGAAAGATTGTAAAAGCTAATGAACATATTAGCGAGGTTTTTCTATATGACAGCTTGGAAGGAATGGATTTCTTTGTTCTTACTGGAGTTAGAATTAACATGCCTAGTGACAAAGATAAGGATAAAGAAAAAGATGACGAAGACGAGTCCGCAAAGGAAGATTACACTGTTGAAAGAAACAGCAAGGATTTTAAATTAGTTGTAAAAGAAAATCCTGAGAATCCAAGGGAACGAATTGTAATATTTAAGGATGTTACAGATTATGAAAATCTTCGTAAGCAATATGAATCAGAAAAGATTTGCGTTTGCAAAATAAATATAGATAATTATGATGAGCTTACAGCAGCAACTGCGCCAGAGTCTAGAATCAGCATCACGGCTGAACTTGACAAAATAATAAGACATTGGGCTGCAAAATTTGGTGGAGCTATTACAAGATATAATTCTTCTCGCTACATCATGTATTTTGAACGCTCATACTTAAATAAGATAATTGAAAACAAGTTTGATGTGCTTGATCAGATTAGATGTGTAGAGACGGCAGTGGATTTTCCTATGAGCTTGAGTATAGGTATAGGAGTAGGAGAAAAAGATGTAGTGGCATGTACAGATTCAGCAGCAGCTGCACTTGACCTTGCTTTAGGACGAGGCGGTGACCAGGCTGTTCTTAAGAAGGGTACAAGCATTCAGTACTATGGCGGCAAGTCTCAGACTGTTGAAAAGAGTAACAAGGGTAAATCAAGGGTAGTGGCGCATGCGCTTAAAGGACTTATTACCCAGTCGAAGAGAGTAGTTATAATGGGTCATCAGAACCCGGATATGGACTGTTTCGGTTCTGCTCTTGGAATATACAGAATGTGTCTGATGTTTGACGTTGAAGCGTACATTCTTCTAGATAAGATTAGCGATTCCTTGCGTGATATTTACAAGCAGGCAAGGGACACTGAACTTTATAAATTCATAGACAATAAAAAGGCAGAGGCTTTAACTGATAAGGAAACTTTACTAATTTTAGTAGACACTCATAGAATCAGCTATGTTGAAAATAAGAATCTGCTTGATATGACTGAAAAAATTGTAGTAATCGATCATCATCGCAGAGCAGAGGATAGTGTAAAGAATCAGACTCTTTCATATATTGAGTCCTATGCGTCATCAGCGTCAGAGCTGGTTGCAGAGATTCTTCAGTACACAGCACCAAAGAAGACTCTTGTAAAATTAGAGGCTGAAGCAATGCTTGCTGGAATATCTGTGGATACCAATAGATTTGCGGTAAAAACAGGCGTAAGAACCTTTGAAGCCGCTGCATGGCTGAGACGTTCTGGAGCTGATACTACAGAAGTAAAAAGATTTTTCAGAGTTGATAAGAAACTGTTTAATGCCAAGGCGAGAGCAATTGCAGCTGCTGAATATTATGACAACGGCGTTGCAACGGCAATTTGCGAGGAAATTAACAGTGAAATGCAGATATTGAATTCCCAGGTGGCTGACGAACTCCTAAATGTTAAGGGAGTCAAAGTTTGTTTTGTTGCGGGAAGGGTAAACGAAGAGACTACCGCAGTAAGCGCACGCTCACTGGGAGATGTTAATGTACAGGTGATTATGGAAAAGCTGGGTGGTGGCGGACATCTGACAACGGCAGGTGCTCAGGTAAGCGTTTCACCGCAGGAAGCTATTGAGAAGGTTTTAGAAAGCCTGGAAATCTCAGAGGATTAGGAGGAAAGATTAATGTTAGTAATTTTAAACAAAGATGTAAAGGGAACTGGTAAACAGGGTGAAATAGTAAAAGTTAGCGATGGTTTTGCAAGAAATATGCTTTTCCCAAAAGGACTTGCAACAGAAGCAACTAACGCTAATGTAAGAAGCTTGGAAAAGAAGAAGGCAGCTGAAGCTGAGAAGAAAGCTGAAGATAAGAAGGCCGCTCAGGAACTAGCAGCAAAACTAGAAGATATCAAGGTAGTTATTCAGACTAAGTCTGGCGAAGGCGGAAAATTATTCGGATCAATTACTTCCAAGGACATTGCTGAGGAAACTAAGAAGCAGACAGGAGTGGAACTTGACAAGAAGAAGATTCAGCTTGGTTCACCAATTAAGACTACAGGTACATTTGACATCGACGTAAAGCTTTATCCTGAAGTTGTAGGTAAGCTAACTGTAGTTGTAAATGTCTAATTGGAAATAAGTGTAAATTAAGGAGACCTTATAATGATAGAGAAAATTCCACCCCACAATGCGGAGGCGGAGAAGTCTGTATTAGGAGCGGCCTTACTTAGTAAGGATGCCTTAGCAGATGTAATTGACGTAGTGAAAACTGAGGATTTTTACGACAAGGCTCATAGAGAAATTTTCGACGTTATGCTGGAGCTTTTCCGTAACAGTAAATCTGTGGATATGGTAACAGTGTGCGAGGAGTTGAAAAAGAATAAAGCCTTGGACCTTGTCGGGGGAAGATCATACGTGGCATCTCTTTCTGCAGAGGTTCCATCTGTAGTAAATGCTGCGGAATATGCAAAAATTGTTGCTGAGAAGGCTTCTATGCGTAAGCTGATTCAGACGGCTGAAGAGATTCGTGAAAAGGGATATGATGAATCTATGGAAGCTAGTGAAATTTTAGATTACGCAGAAAAGAATATCTTTGAAATTGCACAGAGTAGACAGGGTAACGACTATGCTCCGATTAAAGAAGTTTTGATGGAGAACGTTGCCATGATTGACAAAGCCATTAACTCTCAGGGTGAGGTAACGGGCCTGACGACGGGATTCAAGAAATTGGATGAGGTTACGTCGGGATTGCAGAAGTCTGACCTTGTAATTATTGCGGCGAGACCGGCTATGGGTAAGACGGCCTTTGTTCTTAATGTTGCCCAAAATGCGGCAATCAAGGCAGGGGCATCAGTCCTTATTTTCAGTCTCGAAATGGCTAAGGCTCAGCTTGGTCAGCGTCTTCTTTCTATGGAGTCAAGGGTTGAAATGCAGAAACTTAAGACAGGTGCCATTGAGAGAAATGACTGGGATAGAATTAATATGGCCTTGGACTCTTTGTCTAGGACTAATATTCATATAGACGATAATTCAGGAATCAGCATTCTTGAAATGAAGAATAAATGCCGAAGACTTAAGGCGGAGAAGGGTCTGGATCTTATAATTGTGGACTATCTTCAGCTGATGCAGTCTGATGGCAAGAGCGACAGCAGACAACAGGAAATTTCTGCCTTGTCCAGACAGCTTAAGCTGCTGGCAAGAGAAATGGACTGCCCTGTGCTTGTTTTGTCACAGCTTTCCAGAGCTCCGGAACAGAGACAGGATCACAGACCTATTTTGTCTGACCTTAGAGAATCGGGTTCTATCGAGCAGGACGCGGATATTGTAATTTTCTTATACAGAGACGATTACTATAATGATGATTCTGAGAAACCGGGTGTCTGCGAAGTAAATTTGGCAAAGCACAGAAGTGGACCGACAGAAGTGGTAGATTTGACATGGGTGGCGAGATACACTAAATTCAGTGATCAGGCATAAGTATAGTAAGGCAACTAAGCGGAAAGGACTATTATGAACATTACCATTACCAAGGAAACAAGAGTATGTGAAATACTTGAAATTGACCACGAGCTAGAGAAGGTTTTTGACAAACACGGTATGCCATGCCTGGGATGCCCAGGTGCTGAGCAGGAATCACTTGGTGAAGCTGCGGAAGGCCATGGCATCGATATTGAAGCGTTGCTTACGGACCTTAATGAGCAGGTTCAGAAAATCTAAAATATAAGGTGAAAAAGATAAAGGAAATTTTATGAATTTTGTAAAAGAAAAAACAAAAGATTTTTATTTATTGGATTCAAAAGTTGAGAATATTTTTATAAATGAATATATGCCGGCGGCTCCTGGAGACTATGTTAAGGTTTTTATATATGGATTTATGTATGCTGAACATGGGCTCCCAATGGATAACGTAACCATTGCCAAGCAGCTTATGCTGACTGAAAAGGATGTTCAGGATGCATGGAGTTATTGGGAAAATATGGGAGCTATAAAGCGTAGATATGATGACTTACATGAGGACATGGGGTATTATGTGGAGTTTATCAATCTAAAGGAATTGCTTTACGGCAAGAGTACTTCAGTTCCTGAACCGGAACCTGAACCAATAGATTTCAACAATTCTTTGGGTAGCACATCTGTTAAGGATATGTTTGCTGAAATTGAGAGAATTCTTGGAAGAACCTTAAGTTCAACTGAGGTAACTCAGGGTCTTTCGTGGCTTCAGGATTATGGCGCATCTACAGGTTTGATTACTTATGCTGTAAAGTATTGCAAGGAAAGAAATAAGGAAAGTTTCAAATATATTGGCAAAGTAATTTCTGAATGGGTAAAGGCTGGTCTGAATACTGAGGAACAGGTTGTTGAGTATTTACAGGAACTTGACGAAAAGTATTACAGGTATAGAAGAGTTCTTAAAGCTCTTGGCTTTACAAGAAATGCTACAGAAACTGAACAGGAAATGATGGATAACTGGTTCGATGTCATGGGTTATTCCATGGACAGAGTTTTGGATGCATGTACTAAGACAGCAGGTATATCAAGTCCTAACTTCAATTATGTCAATAAAGTTCTTGAAAACTGGAAATCTGATGCAGAGAGAAAGGGCGAAGACGTAAACAAGAAGACTACTGTTACTCAGGGAGAACTGAACCAGTACTATGATTATTTGAGGAAGAAAGAAGAGACAGAAGCAGAAGAAAGAAAAGCAGAAATTTACGACAAGCTGCCTAGAATTAAAGAAATTGACGATTATGTTGCGAAAGCAAGCTTCGAGCTTTCAAAGGCTTTGATTATGGGTAATGCTGAGGCAGAAGCAAAGAAAATTAAAAATAAGATGGACGAATTGGCCGAAGAGAGAGCAATTCTCCTGACTGAAAACAATTATGAAATGGATTACACCGATATTAAGTACAAATGCGAAAAATGTAACGACACAGGTATTACCGACCTAGGTGAAAGATGTTCTTGCATTAAGCTGCGTACGGAAGAGGCGGAATTATGGCTAAAACAAGGAAATTTGAAAAAATAAAAGAACGAGCTGCAAATGTCATAAATGAACACGACAAGAAACAGCATAAGTTTGATCGTTGGATGTCAAGAGCGTTGGCAACATTTATGAATGCGGCAGCGGCAGTAATATTCTTACATGATAATATTCAGGCCAGATGCGATAAGCACTGGATGATTTTTAAATATAAAGCAGCTCATTTTATTAACGACATAAAGGAGAAGGCAGAAGGACAGGGTAAGAAAATTCTTGCTCATTTTACTGTGATTCTTCTTTCGGCAATTGCTCTAGTTACTATAATGAGTTACTCAACAGGATATGAATACTCTTATAACGGCAGAGTTTTAGGTTATGTTAAGGACCAGAATGATGTTTTGAAAATTTTGAGCTTAGTTAATGACCAATTATCTCAGGACCAGGGATATGAGATTAATATCGACAAGGATAGTGATATTGAATTTAAGCTGATTTTTATTCTGGATAAGGAACAAGATGACATTGACACTGTTCTTAACAGATTTACTTACATGTCAGATACAAAAGCACAAGGCTACGGAATCTATGTAGACGGAAGGCAGGTTGTTACATGTAAAGATGAAGAGACAGCTAAGAAGGTTCTTGATGCTGTTACAGATGAGTTTACAGAAAAATCAAAAAATATTACTTATAGCGAAGTTGGATTCCAGGAAAAGGTGGAAATTAAGAAAACAACTGTTAAGTTGAAAAACATTTCCAGCTACAATCAGGCAAAGAAGATTATGCTGACTAGTGGTTCAAAGGAAATAGCTTACACTGTTAAAAATGGGGATTCAATCTATGGAATTTGTGAGAAATATGATATAAGTGTAAACGAATTAAAGAAAAATAATGACGATTTCGACATGAATATGATACATGCAGGTGATAAAATAATTATATCTAAGGCCTCAGCTGCGGTATCTGTAAAGACTGTAGCTCTTGAAAAGTATGCCGAAAAAGTTAAATATAAGACAAAAGTTATTAAGAATAATTCCATGTATAAGGGTAACTCCAAAGTTATACAGGAAGGTAAAAATGGTAAGCGTGTAGTGATCGCTGAGGTCACAAGAATTAATGGTGATAAGATCTCCAAGAAGGAGATTTCCACAAAGACCATTACCAAGACTATTACTAAGGTAATAGAAAAGGGTACTAAGGAACCTCCAAAGACAGCAGCTACAGGTTCACTGACTTATCCTATACAGGGTGCAACGATTACAAGTTACTTTGGCTATAGATGGGGACGTCTTCACGAAGGTGTTGACTTCGGAGTATCTGAAGGCACAACTGTAAGAGCAGCCGATGGTGGAGTTGTCGTACAGTCTGGATGGAATGGTGCTTACGGTATCTGTGTTCAGATAGACCACGAGAACGGCATGAAGACCTTGTATGCACACTGTAGTAGCACACTTGTAAGTGCAGGCGAACGAGTATATAAGGGACAGGCAATTTCACTTTCAGGTAATACAGGACGATCCACAGGACCACATCTGCATTTCGAGGTAATTGTCAACGGATCTGTAACAGACCCATTCAACTATATCTAACTAAGTAAATAGAATAGAAAGGTGAATACGGGAAAAATGAAAAAATATAAATTAGCGGACTATGCCAGACTGCTTCAGAATAAAAACCTTCTGAGGTATTCGCACTTAGATGGTTTTGACACGCAAATTGTAGATAACCTGACCTATGATTCACGTAGCGTCAGTGAGAACACCTTGTTTATCTGCAAGGGAGCTGCATTTAAGGAAGAGTACCTGCACCAGGCCGTAAGGAATGGCGCCATAGCGTACGTAAGCGAGAAGGAATACGAAAGCCTGGGCGAATTCCCGAGAATCATAGTTAAGGACATTCGTAAGGCTATGGTAGACCTGGCAGAACTTTTTAACGACTACGCCTGGCAGAAGCTCAATATCATCGGCTTTGGTGGAACTAAGGGAAAATCAACGTCGGCTTACTACATGAAGGCAGTAATCGACGACTATATGAAGGGTATTGACGGCAAGGAAAGCGCAGTCATTTCCTCTATAAATGTTTACGACGGCGTAGAAAATAGGGAGTCTCACATTACGACTCCTGAAGCTGTTGAGCTTCATCACCACTTCAAGAATGCGGTGGACAGTGACATTTCATTCCTGCAGATGGAGGTTTCGTCTCAGGCACTAAAATACAACAGGGTGGATAATATCGAGTTCGAGGTGGGCATTTTCCTTAACATTTCTGAGGATCACATCAGTCCAATCGAGCATCCGGACTTTGAGGATTATTTTACATCAAAACTTTCAATGTTCGCTAAAACCATACATGCTGTTGTCAACCTAGATGCGGACTATGTGGACCGCATTTTGGAGGCAGCAAAGGCAAGTCAAACTATTACAACATTCAGCACGAAAAATCCTGATGCTGATGTGTATGGATATGACATAAGAAAAGACGGATTGGAAACTGTATTCAAGGTTCGCACAGCGCGATTTGATGAAGAATTCAGGCTGTCCATGCCAGGACTATTCAATGTTGAAAATGCTCTGGCAGTAATTGCAGCTGCTGAGATTTTAGGTATTCCAAGAAGACATATTCACAGCGGACTTTATAAGGCAAAATCCAGCGGCCGTATGGAATTATACGCAAGCAGGGATAGTGAGCTTGTTGCAGTTGTTGACTATGCTCATAATAAACTGAGTTTTCAGAAGCTATTTTCATCAATGAAGATGGAATATCCTGGATATCGTATAATTGCGATTTATGGCTGTCCGGGAAATAAGGCTGTTCAGAGAAGACAGGATCTGGGACTTATTGCTGGAAAATACGCTGATAAAATTATTATTACTGCTGAGGATCCGGGAACGGAAGACCTTGATAAAATCAATGGGGAAATTGCTGAAACCATTGAAAAAACAGGATGCCCATATGTCATAATTAATGACAGGGGAGATGCAATTAAGGCTGCCGTAGAGGAAGCAAAGGGAAAAACCCTTATTCTTGTAACAGGTAAGGGTAATGAGACCAGACAGAAGTTTGGTACGGAATATGTAGATTGCAAATCAGATGTCGAGTATGTAAAGGATTTAATAAGGAAATATGACAAAGAGAAAAAGAATTAATCTACCTAGATTGATACTTACCATCTTCATTATTGCAGCCATAGTTTTGGCAGCAGTTTCTGTGAAAAATATTTTCAGCCTGAGAGCAGAACAGAAAGCACTGAAGTCAACTAATAAACAGCTTTTAGCAGAAAAAGCCGCTCTGCAGCAGGAATTGGAAAATGTTAACGACTTTGAATATATAGAGGAACAAGCACGAATTCAGCTTAGACTTGTTAAGCCAGGTGAAATTCTCTATATTCTTGAAGATGAAGACGAGGAAAGCGCAGACAATTAGAATGGAAAAGAAAAAGATTAAAGAAGTTATCGTAGTCGAAGGAAGGGATGACACGGCTGCTATTAATAGAGCAGTTGATGCCATTACCATAGAGACTCACGGCTTTGGTATGCCTGAATACATATGGCCTGCCATTGAAAAGGCATATAAGTCTCAGGGTATAATTATATTTACTGATCCTGACTATGCCGGTGAAAAAATAAGAAAGAAAGTTTTGGAAAGATTTCCTGAAGCAAAGCAGGCTTTCTTACCTAAGGGAAAAGCTTTGAAAAAAGGAAATATTGGAGTCGAAAATGCTAAGCCAGAGGACATAGTAGAAGCACTGACTAAGTCCCACTGTACATCTGCGAATAATGAAAAGATATTTACAGAGGAAGACCTGTTTGCAGCAGGTCTTATTGGTGAGTCTGATTCCAAGGACAGAAGAGAAAAATTGGGAAATCTTCTAGCTATAGGCTATGGAAACGGCAAGACTTTCTTGAAAAAACTGAACAGTTTTAATATCACTAAAGAAGAATTTTATGAAAAGGTTAGGCAGCTGTAATGAAATTATATGCACCATCAACAATCAGAGATATTAAGGACAAGTATGGATTTAAGCTTTCAAAGAGCTTGGGACAGAATTTCCTTACAGATAAGAATATTATAGATAAGATAATAGATGAAACAGAAATAACAGATGAGGATCTAGTTATTGAAATTGGACCGGGGATAGGAGTTTTGACAGCGGAGGCTTGTGAAAGAGCCAAGAAAGTTGTTGCTGTGGAAATCGATAAAAACCTAATTCCTATTCTGAAAGATACTCTTAGCGAGTATTCTAATGTGGAAGTTATTAATCAGGACATTTTGAAGACGGATCTTAATGAGATTATAGATAAGTCGGGATGCAAGGGAGCTAAGATTATAGGAAACCTGCCATATTACATTACGACACCAATTATTATGGCCTTACTTGAGGGCGGAGTGCGCGTAGACAGCATTACTATTATGATGCAGAAAGAGGTTGCGGACAGAATCAAGTCGGGCCCGGGCACTAAGGCTTATGGAGCCTTGTCTGTAGCTGTTCAGTACTATTGCACAGTAAACAATGTGGCAACTGTTCCTAAGGAGGTTTTCTTCCCAGCACCAAAGGTGGATTCAGCGGTTCTTCGTCTAGATTTAAGAGAAGAAAAGCCGGTTGAGTTAATAGATGAGAAAATGTTCTTCCGCTGTGTCAAAGCCGGCTTCGGTCAGAGACGTAAAACTTTGTCAAATTCCCTATTGGGAATAGGCGATGTGACTAAGGAAGAAGTAAAGCTGTGCCTTGAAGAGACTGGCATAGAGGAAAAGAGAAGGGCTGAAACTCTAAGCTTAGATGAGTTCGCAGCTATTTCGAATTGGTTCAGTAAAAGGGTAAGATAAAATTTAAAGGAAGAGGGAAAAGAGTTAAATGGACAGTATCAAAAAATTATATGACAAATACGTAAAAAACAGTTTTGCTTTTTGTGTTATATGGGCATTTCTGTTAAATTTAATAATTGAGACTCTGGCCAGAAAAGGGTTCGGAGGTATCGAATTCCTGTTTCATAGTCCAGTAATTTTCTTATACAACACGCTGATTATCTTAGCAACTCTTGTAGTAGCAACAGTATTCAACAGACGAGTTTTCTTCGTTACAGTTATAACCAGTATATGGCTCGCCATAGGTATTGCCAACGGAGTTATTTTGACGCAGAGAATTACGCCGTTCACTATGAAGGATTTAAGTAATCTGACTGATGGAATCAGCCTTATGTCAAATTATTTTTCCAATGTTCAGATAATCGGAATCGGCGCAGGCATTGCTATTATAGCAGTTGCCTTCATACTTTTATGGATTAAGGCGCCTAAGAAAAAAGGTAAGGTTAATCATAAGAGAAACTTGACAGTTGCATTTCTTGTTGTGGCTCTTACTTTTGGAGCTTCATTTGGACTGGTACAAGCTCATGTTCTAAGTACATTCTTTGGTAATCTGGGTTATGCATACTCGGATTACGGTGTGCCCTACTGTTTTCTTAATACTTGGCTGAATACGGGCATCAATAAACCTAAGGACTACAGCGAAGAGATGATTATGAATCTTTTCGACAAGGATGATTTCAATAAGGATGGTAATATGACTCCTGTGAAGGAGGATGTTGATGAGAAATATCCAAATATTCTTTTCCTTCAGCTGGAATCATTTGTAGATCCAAATCTTTTCAATAACATAGAGCTTTCAAAGAATCCAGTACCGTTTTTCCAGAGCTTGATGAAAAACTATTCATCAGGTTATCTGAGAGTTCCTGCTTGTGGTGCAGGAACGGCCAATACTGAATTTGAAGTTATGACAGGTATCAGCGTTAAGTTTTTCGGGCCAGGGGAATATCCATTCAAGTCGGTTTTGAAAGATAAGTGTGCGGAGAGTGCAGCTGCCGACCTGAAGGCAATGGGCTTCTCTACTCATGCAATCCACAACCACAGAGCGCTGTTCTACAATAGAAACCAGGTATTTAACAATATTGGCTATGACACATTCACATCTGTTGAATACATGAGTGACGTTCCGAAAACGCCGAAAAACTGGGCTAAGGACTCAATTTTAGTTGATCAGATTCTTGAAAGCATGAAGTCAACTAAGGAGAGGGATTATACTTATACAATTTCTGTTCAGGGACACGGTAAGTACCCGACTGAGCAGCTTATAAATAATCCGGCAATTCAGGTGACTTATGCTCCATCAGAGGAAATTAAGTGGAAGTATGAATACTATGTAAATCAGATTTATGAAATGGATCAGTTCCTGAAGAATTTGACAACAGCTCTGAAAAAATACGATGAGGATGTAGTTCTAGTACTTTACGGAGACCATATTCCTGCACTTGATGTAACAGAAAACAGTTATGATGCTCCGAACCTGTACACAACTCAGTATGTAATCTGGAGCAACTTCGATATGGAAAAGAAGGATAAAAACCTGACTGCATATCAGCTGACTGCAGAAGTTTTCGACAGACTTGGAATTCATAAGGGAACAACATTCAGATACCATCAGGAAACAGACCATAAGTCTAAGGGATACCTGAAAGGCTTAAAGGCGCTTGGATATGATATGCTTTACGGTGATTGTTATATCTATGGTGGAAAGAACCCATTCAAACAGTCTAATATGAAGATGGGAACCAAGGAAATTAAGATCGATGGTGTAACTAAGGTAGGGGATAAGTATTACATTAAGGGTCAAAACTTTACCGAATACAGTAAGATAACTCTTAACGGAAAGGTTCTTGAGACAATTTACCTGAATCCTACGCTTCTGGGATTACTTGATGAAGTTGACCCAGAAGACGCAGATAACATGAAGGTAAGCCAGATTGATAAATCCAATAAGGACATTATCAGTACAACAGAATAAAAGTTATTCCATGCCTAGACGGATGAACTCGTGAAGGTCGCTCATAGGAATCTTAAGCAGTTTGCACTTTCCTATGGCTTCCGGAACGACAACGGTGATTTTATCTCCGTAGATTTTCTTGTCCGTCAAGGCGTAACGGTAAAGGTCGTCGCTACTGTAGTCTACAGATAGATCAAAACCTAAACCTTCGAGAATACTTGAAATTTCAGCGCTTATGTCAGTGGAAGTTAAACCAAGGGCATAAGCTGCTTTTGTTTCTACGACCATTCCCTTGGCTACGGCCTGTCCATGGGTAACAGTAAATGCGCTGAGTTTTTCTATTCCGTGACCGATGGTATGACCAAAGTTAAGAAGCTGCCTAAGACCTGTATCAAGCTCGTCGGCTTCTACTATAGATTTTTTAATGGAAATACATCTTTCCACCACATGGTGGAAGTCGTCTTGTTGGATATACGGAATCAGGTTGGCATCTGAAACGAAGGCGCTTTTCGCTGCTTCGGCCTTACCCTCTAGAATGTATTCTGGAGAAAGGGTATCGAAGGTTCCATAGTCGCAGATTACAAGAGAAGGCTGCCAGTACGCACCTACCAGGTTTTTACCGCCAAGCAGGTTAATGGAAGTCTTGCCTCCTACAGAAGAGTCAATAGCAGAAAGGTAGGTTGTGGTAATCTGTACATAAGAGATACCCCTAAGGTATGTAGCGGCAGCAAAACCAGCAATGTCTCCGACGATTCCTCCGCCTACTGCAACGATTATATCAGTTCTTGTGAAGAAATCTTCGGCCAAAGCCTCCAAAATCTTCGCATAGGTATTAAGCGATTTGGAGTGTTCTCCGTTTGGGAAGATGACCCTTGTCGTCGTGAAGCCCTCTTGTTTCAACGACTCTACGACCTGGTCAGCATAAAGGGTATTAACCTCGCTGTCTGTTATTACGCATGCTTTGCATTTACTAAAACGTTCTGCGATGAATTTGCCTGAGTCCTGTATTATATCTCTTCCCACGATAACATCATAGGGGTGTGTAGTGGATATTGTAAATTTCTTCATGTATTTTCTCCTAATAAATAAACCAAACTATCATGCTTTATGATATACTTAAAGGTACAAATTTAATTGAATTGTATCACAATATGGTACAGTTTGCAAAAGATGAAAAGGGAAAGGTTAGAAATGGGATATCGGTTAGATGAAGTTTTGATGATCTTTGCTGTGTACAGCATTTTAGGATGGCTGGTTAATATATGTTTTTTCTATATTACAGAAAAAAAGTTGGATCGAAGAAGTATATGTAAGGGACCTTATTCGGCGGCTTTTGGCACAGGAGCAACTTTGATGATTTTCTGTAATGCCTATGCACCTAAATATCTTTCGGCTATATTTGGCGTGGGGGTTTGTACAGGACTGCTTGTTCAGAGTATAGCATCCCTTGCCATCAGACTTCTCAGCGGGAAGTGGATCGTTTTGCATAAGTGGTACTTGATACCTTTGTTTGGTATCATTAATGTACTATTGTTCTATCAGATTCAACCATTTATGGGAGCTTTGATAGCAAATATTTCACCGTGGGTGAGAATGGTGCTGCTATTGGCATACTGGATGACATTTGTACCGGACTTTATTGAGGGAATGGTTAGATTGTTAGACTATAAGGCAGCGCAGGTGAAGGCCGCGCAGAAAGAAAAATAAATTTTTCGAAAATTTTTTAAAATATTTGAAACGAAATGAGTTTTGTTTGCATTATCTATAATGTAAACATGAAAAACATGCTAGTGTTTGCATTGTTATTTCGGTTTCAAAAGGGAACAGAGATTAGAGACGCATGGAAAGTAAGAAGAAAGTAGTTATTCCGGACAATATATTTAAGCTCATTGCAGAGGGTGACCGATGGGCATTTGAGGAGCTGTATAAGCTGACCTTCAAGCCGATGTTTGCCTTTTGTCTTTCGCTGACAATGAACAGGGAAGATGCGGAAGATTTGATGCAGGAGACTTACATTAAGACACGAAATGGAGCACACCTTTTTAAGGGTGGAAATGCCATGGCGTGGATGATGAAGATCGCCAAGAATATATTCCTTATGGAAAAAAGGAAGGCTGCTTTACAAATTGTCAGTCTGACGGAGGCTGATGATGGGAAACAGGCGATAAGCCTGACTTTCGATGATATCTCTAACGTGGAAAATCGAATTCTCATTGAAGAGCTGTTTACGAACATTTCGGAGCAGGATCGCAATATCATCATCATGCATGCATTGATGGGAATGAAATTTAGGGAGATTTCAGAGGAACTGGGGTTGCCTGAGGGAACTGTGAAAACAAGATACCACAGAGTAGCTGAGCAGCTTAGACAATGTGAAAGAAAAATGAGAGAGGAGATTATTTGATGAGCCGCGAGTACGACCTTTTCGAGAAAATTGAAAATGGTCTTGGCGACATGATTACAATTGATGCGGAATCCATACTGGATAATGATTTAGTCAGAATCAATAGTGAAGAGGAATTGTTCGGTATGACAGCAGCTAAACCTAAAGCCAAAAAGAAGAGATGGATGAAACCATTTGCAGGAGTTGCAATTGCTGCCAGTCTTCTTATTGGATGCTTCGGAGTTTTCGGTGGGGCGGAAATTCAAGGACAACTTATAGTCGATGTCAACCCAAGTGTTGCACTTGATATTGGCAAAGATTACACAGTTTCTGGCGTAGAGGCACTTAATAAGGACGGCGAAGAAATCGTAAAAGCCATGAATCTTCATGAGGGTGAGGTTACTGAGGTGCTGACAGAACTGAGCGATGTACTCGACAGTCGTGGGTATATTGACGATGACGACAGTGGAATCCTAATTTCATATTGTAACAGAGACACCAAGGCAGGCAATGCTCAGAAGAGAGAGACTCTTAAGGAAGAGACCATAAGGTTCATCGGAGAGTACTTCGAATCCAATGAGGACAAGAAGACAACTGTTTTCTATCAGGAGTTCGAGCGAAACAATGAGGATTGCGAGGGCGCCAAGGAAAACAACATTTCTGAAGGCAAGTATCACTTTATTAGTCAGCTAAATATGACTGTCGCAGAAAAGTTCGATAGTAATGATAGTATGAAGGATATTGTGAAACAGCTGAAGGAAAACCAGATTTCTGTAGGCATGGTTAATGTGTACAATAGTCGGTACTTTAAGGGGGATGGACAGTTTTGCGGAGCGGCTGATGTCATCAAAAGCGAAAATGACAAGAGGCTTGCTGCAGCAGAAGCAGTCGAAAAAGTATCTGACGAAGGGGATGTAGTTGTACCTGTAAGCCTTGCAGACGTGAGTCAAACCGATTATAACAATCAGGGGAATAATAATGATCATCAGAACTATGGTCATCAGCAAAATCCAAACAATGGTCAAAGTGAAAAAAACGACAATAAAAACGAGGATGTAATAATCCTCGGCGCAAAAGACGACATCGAGGAAATCGGCGCAGAAGACGAAATAATCGATGATGCCGACAATATCCTAGATGATAATAAAGATATTGAAGATGACCAGGGTGAAGAAGATGATTGCCTAGGAGATGATACAGACGTTCAAGATCAAATTAGCAATTAAACAAAAAGACTAAAAACGAGACACATCTTATTTATGATATGTCTCGTTTTTAATTATTTTGAAACTTCTATATATTTGTTCTAAGAGAATAACTCTCATCATTTGGTGAGGGAAGGTCATTTCAGAAAATGAAAGCTTGAAGTTGGCGCGTTTGCTCACCTCTGCAGAAAGACCCAGACTTCCACCGATGACAAAGGCAATATTGCTTACACCGTCAATTCCCAAGTTTTCTATTTTATCTGCCAGCTTTTCTGACGATAACATTTTGCCTTTAACCTCAAGGGTAATGACATAGGTGTTATCCTTAATCTTCTTTAATATTTCTTCGCCTTCAGCTACTTTAACTGCAAGCTCTTCAGCAGGTCCAGCTTTGTCAGGTAGCCTTGCTTCCTTGAGCTCGATTATATCTAGAGAGCAGTAACTTCTAAGTCTCTTAGAATACTCTACTACAGCATCTGACCAATATTTTTCTTTTAGTTTTCCAACACAAATAATTGATATATTCATAATTTTCCACCATCCCTACACTAGCATATAAGGGCTAACCTCATCGCGAGGTATGATATAAATCTTCAGATCCTTATCCACATAATAATCTTCCTCAAAGAGCATATTTCTGATTGTAAGATATGCCTGCTGAGGTGTATTATTTTCTTTGCTTAAATGAGCCAGGCAAACCTTGAACTCTGAGTCTAGGTTTTGACCGCGTCGATGCGCCAAGACGCTGCACAAGCATTCTCCCGCAGCCTCGTTGGACAAATGCCCAAAGTTTCCTAGAATTCTCCGCTTCAGGCTGTATGGGTAGGAACCCATATTTAAGATGTTCACCTCGTGGTTAGCCTCGAGGATAAGGGTGTCGGCACTCTTCGCATGTTCTAAGATTTCACCTGTAACAAAACCAGTATCGGTGATTATGGTCAGCTGACGACCGCCTGCCTTAAAAGAATATCCTAGAGGATCAATTGCATCATGAGACAGGGCAAAAGGCGTCACACTTATGTCACCAAGGGTAATTTCCTGACCACTTTTAACCGGTAGCAATTTTTCAGCAGGGACCTTATCGCTGACTTCCGCAAGAGTTCCTTCAGATGCAAAAACTGGAGCATTGATAGCACCTTTGCTAATTTTTCGAAGGCTTTTTACATGGTCGATATGTTCATGGGTTATAAATATTCCATCAATGTCAGGAAGAGTTACACCTCGCTGCTTCAATCTACCTATTATTCTGCTTCCGGCAATGCCTACATCAACAAGCACTGCGCTACTATCAGTACTTACAAGATAAGAGTTACCTGAACTTCCGCTGGCAATGGAACAAAACTTCAACGCCATAAACTAAATTACCACCCTTTCCTAATTGTCTTTTTCCAAAAGTCACTTAACTATTTTACCACAAAAGAGAGGCATATGAAACTTTTTTCAACGAAAATCGTGCTTTTTTCAACGAAAGTATTGCAATCTAGCGAAAAATAGTGCATAATTAAATGTCAAAACGAAAAAAAGGGGACTACCATGACAACATTAAAAATGTACACAGATGGTGCTTGCCGAGGAAATCAAAGCGACAGCAACATCGGTGGATGGGGCGCAATATTAGAGTTTGGTGAACACAGAAAAGAGCTTTGCGGTGGCGAGCTCGACACAACAAACAATCGCATGGAGCTTACTGCAGTTATTGAAGCTTTCAAGGCACTGAAAAAGGACGGCCAGAACGTGGAGGTTTTTACCGACAGTTCCTATGTGGCAAACTGTTTCAGAGAGAAGTGGTATGTAGGTTGGCAGAAGAACAACTGGCATACTGCAGCAAAGAAGCCTGTTGAGAATCAGGAATTGTGGAAAGAACTTCTTGCATTAGTAAGTAAACATAACGTTTCATTTCACAGAGTAAAAGGTCATGTTAACCTGAATAGTAAATCCACAAACTTCAACAAGTTATATGAGAAGTTTGTTAGTTGGAACGGTAGTAGGTTCAGCTTTGAGGATTTTCAGTATATTACAGGTATGAATAATCGTGCTGATGAACTTGCTAACATTGGCATAGACCAGACAAAAGGAGAGGCATAAAATGGAAAGAAGAGTTGGAACTGTTTCAAGAGGACTTAGAGGTCCAATTGTAAAGGAAGGCGAAGATTTAAGCCAGATTGTTATTGATACTGTTATGGATGCAGCAAATGCAGGCGAATTCACAATCCAGGACAGAGACATAATTGCAGTTACAGAATCTATCCTGGCAAGATCTCAGAGAAACTATGCAACAACAGAACAACTTGCAAAGGATGTTAAGGCTAAGCTTGGAGGAGAAACAATCGGAGTAATCTTCCCAATTCTAAGCAGAAACAGATTCGCAATTTGCTTAAGAGGAATTGCAAAGGGAGCAAAGAAGATTGTTCTTCAGTTAAGCTACCCTTCAGATGAAGTAGGAAATCACCTAGTAGACATTGATTTATTAGACGAAAAGGGAATCAACCCTTATTCAGACGTTCTTACTCAGGCACAGTTTGAAGAATTATTTGGAAAATCAGCACATACTTTTACAGGTGTAGATTATGTAAATTACTACAAGGGAATTATCGAAGAAGAAGGCGCAGAAGCAGAAGTTATCTTCTCAAACAACTGCAGAACTATTCTTGATTATACAAAGAACGTTCTTACTTGTGACATTCACACAAGAGCAAGAACTAAGAGACTGCTTACTAAGGCAGGAGCAGAAATCGTTCTTGGAATGGATGATCTTCTAACTGAAAGCATTGACGGAAGCGGATACAATGATAAGTACGGAATCCTAGGTTCAAACAAGGCAACAGAAGATTCAATTAAGCTGTTCCCTATTCACTGCCAGGAATTCGTAGATGGAATTCAGAACAAGATTAAGGTACTTACAGGAAAGACAGTTGAAGTAATGGTTTATGGAGACGGAGCATTCAAGGATCCTGTAGGAAAGATTTGGGAACTTGCTGACCCTGTAGTATCTCCAGGATACACATCAGGACTAGAAGGAACACCAAATGAAGTTAAGCTTAAGTATCTTGCTGACAACGAATTTGCAGACCTTTCAGGCGATGAGCTAAAAGCGGCTATTAGCGACTATATTAAGAACAAGGAAGACAACCTTGGGGACTCCATGGCTGCTCAGGGAACAACTCCTAGAAGACTTACTGACCTTATCGGATCACTTTGTGACCTGACAAGCGGAAGTGGAGACAAGGGAACTCCTTTCATCTACATTCAGGGATATTTCGATAATTATACAAAATAATAAAATAATTATTGCGAAAAAAAACAAAATGTAGTATCATAATATATAGTTGTTTAACGATACGACAAATTAATATGAGCTAATACGGAGGCGCAATGAGAATTCGTAGAGAGATAGATGACTTAGAAGAAAGGGATATAGATCTGATTGCAACTGTATCGGACGCACTAGCACATCCCGTTAGACTCAAGTTATTTAGATATATAATGCATTCCAACCAGACTATGGAACCAGTATGTAACAAGGAATTGGTAGAAGTCTTTGGATATGCGCAAGCCACTATTTCGCAGCATGTAAAGAAGTTAGTAAAATCAGGACTTGTGGAAGTAAAGAAAAAAGATAAGTATTCTTACTACTATGCAAACCTGGGAATGCTGATGCAGTACTTAAATACTACGAAAAGGTTTTCAATTTTATAACGATTATTTCTCTTTTATGGGATTTTTTCCTCCCATGGGGATGCAAGGCCGCACGACACAATCGTGCGGTTTTTTTGTAACTTTCTTAAAAATTGTTTAGAATTCTTTAGAATTCTTTAGCATTTTCTCTATTGACGGCAATACATATACGATAGTAGAATATGGACGGAAAATACATAACGGACCAACGAGGGGGGTATTATCAAAATGAACGAAAAATTCAAGGGAAAAGGGATGACTGTGCTGATTATAGTACTAAGCTTATGCATAGTTGCAAGCACAGTTGTGAGCGTTTGCTCGCTGGTTTCCATGGGAAGCCTTAAAAAAGAAGTATTATCAGTAGCCGGAGGCGATGGCGATATCGACCAGGAAGATGATATTACAATTATGGATCAGTACAAGGTAGAATCAACACTGAATATTTCAGATGCGTACAAGAAAGGTGATGATTCCGGCCTTAACGACAAGGAAAAGGAAACACTTAAAATTGCATCAGATGTGCTTAAGGAAATAATCAAAAAAGACATGTCTGACTACGAAAAGGAAAAGGCAGTTTACGAATGGCTTCTTAAGAACGTGGGGCAGGATAAGGGTCTTCTAGCTGTAATTCCAAATAGCGAAGCTGACAGCGACAATCCATACGGAGTACTTAAGTATCACAACGCAGTTTGCGTAGGATATGCTACAACATTCAGAATGTTCATGCAGATGATGGACATAGAATGTAAAGTAATTCACAGTTCAGATAGAGGACATACTTGGGACCTTGTAAAACTAGGCGATGACTGGTACCACACAGATATTTATATGGATTCCAACAATGGAAACTATGCTAACTTCAACATGAATGATGAAATGGCAGAATCCGGTCACACCTGGACAAAGGACTTCTTCCCTGCAGCAGTTGGAACAAAATACTGCTATGCATTTATGAATATGGAGAAAGCCAAGGACATTTACGGAATTCCGCAGGTTGTAAAGGATAAGTTAGATGACGGAAAATATGTCTTCACTATTGGTTTTGATAAACAACCTGTAGACAGCGACGGCGCAGTTGTTGAATCAATGATGACGACTATTCAGGACAGAGTCTCCATGGATTACATTGACTCGTACATGGAGTGGAGCTGGCACAAAGACGCAGACGGCAACTTTGTACTGCTTGTGAACATCTTCATTAGCAAAGACGATACTCAGCAGATTACACCTGAGCAGCAGGACAAGATTGACAAGAAGATTAACAAAGCATTCGGAGCCGGACACGGTGGCGACAACAGCGCGGATAACGACATGGATGCTAACATGGAAGGCGATGTAGACGGTAGTAGCAGTGGCGACAATACTAACGATATCACTGGCGGAGCCAACCCTAATGCCTAGAAATATCAAAACTCACTAAATAGGAGAATTCTAATGAAACTAAATAGATTAAAAAAACATATAGCAATAATGTTGGTGCTTTCAATGGTTTTCATTATTTCTGGATGCGATAGCAAAAGCGAGACAGTAAGCATGTACGACCTGCGCACTGCTATGGAAGCAGCCGATGATTCCTTGGGAGAAATGATGTCGGCAGACAGCAGCGCGGACGATGCAGCAGATTTGTTTACATATATTTCCGATATGGACTACGATAAGGTAGACAAATTCTTTGTGTCATATTCCAACGAGGGGACTGCCGATGAAATCGCAGTAATTGCAGTGAAGGACAATGCTGATATCAATGAAGCAACTAAATCCTTAGATGCGCATGTGCAGAAGAGAATCGGAGTTTTCAAGCAGTATGCGCCAGACCAGGTGAAGAAGGCGGAAGGTGCCTTAGTCTTTTCTAGGGAGCAATATGCAGTGCTTATCATCAGCGACAAACAAAACGCGGTGAAGAAAGCGTTCGAAGAGTTTATTGCAAAATAAGGAGGATTTATGGTATTCAGTAGCATAGTTTTCATTTTTATGTTTCTGCCTGCCGTAATGATCCTATACAGGTTTATACCCGAAAAAATGAAAAATGGCTTGCTCCTCATAGCAAGCCTTATCTTTTATGCATGGGGCGAGCCTGTGTATGTTTTTCTTATGATTTTTTCCATAGTTTTCAATTACTTTATGGGATTGGAAATGGAAAAATGTGGCGTAGGTAATGGCGGCAGCAGAAAACTTAGAAGAAAAGATTGGATTTTAATAGCTTGCGTCGCAGTGAATATCGGCATGCTGTGCTTCTTTAAGTACACAAATTTTGCAATTAACACTGTGAACAGCATCTTCGGAGCAGGTTTTTCGGGACTAAGCCTGGCTCTGCCTATAGGAATATCTTTCTATACATTCCAGGTGCTTTCTTACGTAATTGACGTGTATAGGGGCACAGTGAAAGTCCAGAAGAACATCGTCGACTTCGGCATGTACATAACCTTCTTCCCGCAGCTTATAGCGGGACCAATTGTAAGATATACAGATATTGAATCGCAACTAAGTCACAGACCTATGGACTGTGATATGGCTGATGACGGAATCGTAAGATTCACAGCAGGGCTTGCAAAAAAAGTTCTCATTGCTAACCAATGTGGGCTTCTTTGGGATGAGATTTACTCATACGGAGGCAATGTGCCAGCCCTTATGGCATGGCTTGGTGCACTGGCATTTACCCTGCAGATATACTATGATTTCTCAGGTTACAGTGATATGGCCATTGGTCTTGGCAAGATCTTCGGCTTCAAGTTCCCCGAGAACTTCAGGTATCCCTATGAGTCAAAGAGTATAACGGAATTTTGGCGCAGATGGCACATGACCTTAGGCACCTGGTTTAGGGAATACCTATATATTTCACTCGGCGGGAATCGTAAAGGGGCGAAGCGCCAGGTTCTCAATCTGTTAATAGTCTGGTTTTTGACCGGACTGTGGCATGGCGCCGGCTGGAATTTCATAATCTGGGGGCTATATTACTTTGTACTTATTGCTACAGAAAAACTCTTCCTAGGAGATTTGCTATCAAAACTTCCAGCGCCAATACAGCATCTCTACGCTTTATTTTTCATCGTAGTTGGCTGGGTGATTTTCGCCTGCGATGACATGTCGATTTTAGTTCCGTACTTGAAGTCGATGTTTGGCATGGGTGCAGAAGCGTCAACAATGAGCATGTACTATTTGCGTTCTTATGGACTTTTGACTGCAGCAGGAGCCTTGGGCTCTCTGCACTTTATGCACGACTTGCCAGCTAGAATATTTAAGAATAACAAGATTCTGCAGGCTTTAGGATTTGCTTTTGCTCTGGCAATGCTTGCCTTATCAGTGGCGTTTATAATTGGGGACAGCTACAATCCGTTCCTTTATTTTAGATTCTAGGAGGGGAGATTATGAAAAGATTTTTTGTATATGGTTTTGCTCTTCTTCTTGCAATAACAGGGGTTTCGGTCTTCGCGGGAGGAGACAGGAGCTTTTCGGAAAATGAAAATCGTTATTTGACAATATTAGGCGATGTGACCTCCGCAGGAGTGACCTCAGGTGAGTTTCAGAAACAGCTGACCGCCTACGGCAGCGACCAGATGCCAGGGAGAGATTTCTTTATGGAGGCATCTACTTCGGTGAAGAAGCTTACCGGACGTGAGGACATCGGCAATGTCTATTTAGGTAAAGAAGGCTTCTACTTTGAGAAAAAGCTGGACAAGGATATTGATTTCAATCGGTATGGAAAAAATCTTGAGAAGGTTGAAAGAATAGCCTCTGCATATGGCGAAAAGAATGTGAGCCTTATGTTAGTACCTGAAAGCGGCAATGTTTATCCTGAGCTTCTTCCGAAGGATGCCAAAATCTTTAACCATGAGAAAATGTATGAGGAAGCTAGTCGGACTCTGGAAAAATGCAGGCTTGTAAATCCGCAAGAGGCTTTGGTTGCAAATAAGCCGGATCAACTTTACTATAGAACTGACCATCACTGGACCCAGGCAGGAGCCTATGCAGGCTACAAGGCGTTTATGGGAAAAGACTGCAAACTTGAGAGAAAGCAGGCGAGCGATTCCTTCTTAGGAACTTTGTATTCCAAGGTTCTTGATGAGAAAGCTAGAAAGCCAGTGAATGAAGGCGGCTCCCTAGACACCATTGAAATTCCAATTATAGACGAAAGAATTAAAGTTACTGCCGACGGCTCTGAAATTCCAATCTTCGACAGGAAAGCTTTAAAGGAGAAGGATCAGTACAAGGTATACTTTGGCGGAAACTATGGGATTGTAAATATTAAAGGCCAACAGGTTACAGGGTCAGGAGAAGGAACAGGAGCAGAGTCAGGAGCAGGAGGGTCAACCAGTAAGGGGAAAAGGCTTGTAATAATTAAAGACTCTTTTGCCAACTGCTTTGCACCTTTACTTGTCAATGATTACAGCGAGATCACCATGATCGACCTGAGATACTTCGCAGGAAACCCAAAGGAAGTGCTTGAAGGCGCAGATGATATCCTGTTCTTATACCAGCTGAGCAATTTTGCAGGAGATAGTAATTTGGTGAAGCTGATGCTGTAAAGAAGATGGGTGTTGCTGAGCTGCGGCTCGGCCAGAACCTTCAAAAGGTCTATCGTTTTATAACATTTGCTACTTTTACCGTAGGAATGTGTTAACTCAAAGACAGCTCTTACCGAGAGTGTGTATAATACCTGCATAAACCTATGATAATATACACCTTATGCATAAAGTGAGACGAGAGAAATTCTAGAAGAGAATGCGGATCCTGGAAATGAATAAAGATGAATATAAGTATTGCTTTTATTTGGATCCTGTGATAGCATTAGTGGTAGAATTTTGAATTAATAGAAATTGATTCATAGAAAGGGTATGCAAAATGATGTACAATCTTCTGAATA
>Ga0129313_1000140_pt1 | contig 70889 bp, 56 predicted proteins | sample O1105metagenome_FD_94436 | JGI IMG/M metagenome (GOLD analysis project Ga0129313, IMG submission 94436) | Orangutan group fecal microbial communities from fecal samples from Wisconsin, USA - O1105 metagenome | ecosystem: Host-associated > Mammals > Digestive system > Large intestine > Fecal...
ATGTCCGAATTTAAGGGTTCCCTGTAAACTCATTGTCTAGATTTAAGGGTTTTCATTAAAACCTACTGTCCAATGGTAAGGGTTTTTAAAACTCAAACTGTCTAATCTATAGGGTACATTTTAATAATCATGTGCATTTCTAAGCTTTTCAATTACGTTTTTATCTTTGGATACCACGACATCTTCTGGGTATAACCTTATATCATTTTGTGATATGTATACAAACTCTATCTCATCTTTAAGTAAATCTTCTCTTGCTGCTTGATTCAAAGCTAAAGATACTATTTTATATTTTCCATGATAATTCTCCAGCTTTACAATCATTTAACCATCCCCCATATAATGAAATAACTTAAAAATCCAGCAAAAATAAATATTGCAAATGGAATTTTCCTGACAACCGTTACTGTTGAAATGTTCCTGCTACTTGCCCATCGTCCAATACTCTCCACCTGTTCTTCTGTCAATCTACTCCTCAAATCTTCTGATGATATAGGAGGAAGTCCTCTAACTCTGGAATTTTGCATAAGCATCGATGATATGCTTGATAATATCATCCCTTTTTTCAAATCACATATTTTAACTTCCTGATACAAGCTTGTCCGAATAGACATCTGGCAAAGCAGTAGTAATGTTACCAGCACATAGTTTTCTGGATTAAAAGAGAACGGAATAAATCCTAATATCAATCCAATAACAATATCAACAGCATAAACGCCAACAATAATCTGCCATTTTTTCAATTTACTTTCTTTACCAACTAACCAAGCAGATATCATGCATACTATTCTTACAATCCACTCATTAACATATATACCTTTCAAGCCAATGACGATAAATAATAGGTTTATTAAGCATATATATCCAGATGCTGATAAAAAGGATTTAAGAAAATTTCCAAGATACCCTTTTACATATTCTTTTGTAATTTTTGCTCTTCCCTTTACCAATGAATATATTGAAAAAAATAACAAATAAAAATATCCATATAGAATCGCAAGGCATAGTGCAAAGTACAAAGTTACATCTGATTTTCCATAAACCAAATATTCATTTGCCGGATAAAGCATTGCCATCACCAAAGTTAATTTACAATCCCCACCTGCAAATGAGTGTGTGTAAAATAAAATCAAACTAATCAAGGCAATGATTCCAAAATTTATCATGAAAAGCCAAAATAAATCTCTGGCAAAATATCCATAATATATCACGCAAAAAACGATTCCGGGTAAAACAAATCCAAGTAAAGTTTTATTGTAAATTCTTCCGTCCCTCACATCAGATATTGATGCTATTATTCCTAACAATATAAACGCAACTATCAAAAAAATTTCTATTATAATCATTTTTTCATATTCTCTGTATTTATCAAATAATTTTCAAATTCTTTTACTGTGACGTTCGGATCATATTTGCAACTGTTAAAAATCAACTCTATATAAATACCTTTTCTTTTCACTTTAATTTTTGCAAAATCTTTATATACATCACAGATTTCCTTTATATTTTTTTCGGAATAAATTTCTGTACTCAATAACAACTTAACCATTAGTATCAAACCAATCCTTTAATATTTCATCTTCGCTAAATTCCTGCTCAATTTCGCTATCCGATGATTCATCCTCGTCTTTAGGAGCAACTACACTTGTTGCAACAGCCCTAGCAAGCATCAATTCACGAATATTCTTTGTCTGTAAATAGATTTCATGTCGGGCACTTTGGGCTAGAATCTCATTTTCAAATTCATCATCAGATATTTCTTCTTTCTCATTTTTTGCGTTTAACGATACATAATAATATTTCTCGTCAACATCTAAATGCACATATGCTCTATCCGTAAAATTGTAAGCAGCCTTAATAAGTGCAATCTTTGAATAAAGTTCTCTATTGTATTTAAGTTGTCTCATAGAAATCATTCCTCACTATTCTTCTGAGTTTTTCGCCAATCTTTATATTCACCAGTAATTATTCTATTGTCTTTAGGTTTATCTGCATCTACTGGAATAGCCCATGCCCTTCCAAATTTTGTCACGCCTGCTATTCTTCCTTCGGCACACATAATTTGTACTGTTCTCGGTTTTACTTCCCACTTCTTTGCAATTTCAGCAACTGTAGTATATCCCTCGATCATTATTAACCTCACAATAAGAATAGAAAAGAGCATAACCATAACGGCAATGCTCTTTATCATCCTACAATTAAATTCCGCTCTGTATTATGTACGAGCCTTTTTATTTTATCATACTTGTTTTAGCGAAAATTGTCAATTAACACAGTCAGACAGATCTCACGATAACTCCTTTTCAAATATCACGATAACTCCTTTTCAAATATCAGAATTGACATTTTCTATATGTTATAGTATTATTATATAGAAGAAATGGGTTTTTGTCGTGTACAGTCTTATGACTCAATCGGGGTGCTCGTTTCTTTTTTTATATCCAATATATCGTATAAATATAATTTCTCATCTTCAGAATGTCTGACAATTAGCGATGCATGAAACACATTATATCTTTCTATCTCTCCACCTTTCCCATAAACCGGCAATGCAAATCTTGAATCATATCTATACCAGCCATATTTTGCATTTCTCCAATGTTTATCTTCCTTATTTTCACGAAAATGTTTTCCGACAGCAATCTCTATTAATTCAGGAATTCCTTGTGCTGCATTTGCCTTTGCCTTAGCATTTGCCCCTTTTATGCTATGCGTATACCGAGAACCACTATATTCATTTGGCAAATCAGTCCCAATATAAATCGCATCCCCTGTAGTAGCAATTGTATAAAACTCACCCACGAATTCTTTTAAATATGCCCTGACTTCTTTCCAGTTAATAGATCTTTTTCCCTTAAATCTAATATCATTAATTACTACTATATTATTTCCATCAACATCCTGAATAACCGAAACTTCTCTCTTTGTTTTCTTTAAATCATTGTTAATCTCTTTGCATATCCTTATCAACTCAAAATATCTGACCAATCTTTTTTTACTTTCATAATCTGATGTTCTGAATAATTCAAGAATGTATTTTTCATCAACTAAACAATCCATTGCCGTTCGTTCAGCTTCATTTTCATCGTCGCAAAGCAACTCTACAAGTGACATATCAAGTGCTTTACATATAGCTACCAGTCTATCAGCTTGTGGATTAATCTGTTTTTTTCTCCAATCACTAATTGTGCTAGTAGCAATACCTGTTCTACGTGATAATTCAGTCTGACTCATATGCAATTCTTCAAGTCTAGCAAAGATTTTTTCATATATATTCATGTATAATACCCTCCTATTTTCCGATTATTCGGATATATTAACATGAACCGAAAAAAGAGTCAACTATAATTCGCGGACAGTAAACCGCAGCACTTAAAACTCATCCGCATTTGGAATGATCGCTGCTGCAATAAAGTAAACAAGCAGCCCGGTTCCTGTGCAGCCGAATATGGCAAACAGCAGACGGATGATCGTCGGATCCACGCCGAAATACTCTCCAAGTCCGCCGCATACTCCGCAGATCATTCTGTGTTCTCTTGATCTTGTCAGTTTCTTCATATTATTATCGTTCATATTGATACACTCCTTTTCTTCCGCCTATTCATTCATGATACATATTATGATGTCAGGGGCATAAGCCCCGAATTGGTTACCTGCTACTATCTGAGGAAATCCACATTGACACTTCCCATGCCACAATCGATTTCCAGCTTCTTTCCTGTTCCCTTGTCCGTCGTATATTCCTGTGACAGACCGCTGAAATCATGGGATCCGCACTCTACAGATCCGGCTCCGACAGATATATCTGTATCAAAGTCTGTCTCGCTGCCTGCCACGATCAGGTCTGCTTCTCCCATACCGACATCCACTGTCAGCTTTTTGGAAGCATCCACTGCTGTTTCAAGCGTTCCCATACCAACTTCCAGCTCCACCTTTTCAGCCTGCAGCGTCATTTCCGATACGGCAGTTCCGGCTCCGATGGAAAGTGAGATCTTTTTGTATGCCTTTTCCGGCAGATAGACCGTTGCAGTGCCTGCATTTGTGTCATGTACACCAAACAACGTTATCGTCTGTGTCTTTGTCCGGATACTGAGCGTTCCGTTCTGTTTTTGGAACTGTAGTCTGCTTTTACCGTCATAGCTTGCATAAAAGGAATCGTCCCCGCTTGGCTTAATCGTAAACTCTCCTGCACCAAGTGCCAGATCGATCTTTTGGATCTGATCGCTTTCGGATGCTATCATTGTTTTTCCTGATTCTTCTGCATCATCCCATACATCATCAGTGGCTTCGTCCGAATCATCATCCGAGTCATCGTCCATCTCTTCTTCATACCGGTCATCCGTAATAGCCGCAGCATTTTCAGAAACACCTAAATCCGGATCTGTATCGACATCACTCCAGTCATCATCTTCATCCGTATCTTCCCAATCTGCGTCATCACTTACCACGTTCATATTAAGCCCGTCTGTTCCTGCACTCAGGCGAAGCCTTAAGCTGTGCGGAAACAGTACGACCGATACCTCTCCGTTTTCCCTGACATATTCCCTGTACTGCTTATTGCCGCCAAGTGCGACACTGATCAGGATCAGGATCATTCCTACAGCGGTTAAAATCGCTGCAGTGATCAAAACAATTTTCGTTGATTTTTTCATGCTTTATGTGCCTCCTTTCCGCGAAATGGCATACCGATCAAATGAATACAGCCTTTGATCACTTCCGGTACAACAACTGCACAGAGCTTGATGAGTCCCCAGCCACAGAGCAGGAACAGTCCCGCGCATAGGAAGGAGATGCCGATCATCATCAGTCCGACAAGTGGAAGTCCCATATTGGATATTCCAACTACAAACAAAAGGATCGCTGCTACAAGGAAGGCTGCTACAATACTGACAACCAATACGACAGCGCTTACGATCAGTGCAACCACGCATGCCAGAACCGCGATCACAACTGCAAACAGTGCAATAGCGAGTGGGATCACCACCGGTGACACAAGCACACATACCAGCACGATAAATGCGATCTGCCAGCCGTTTCTTTCCTTTTTCTGCTTCTTCTCTGCCCGATAAGGCACAATGCCTTTGTCCGCCAGTTCCTTATGGATCGTCTCTGCTACCGTCTCAGGCGTTCCCAGTTCGCGTATCACTTCTGCTTCCCGCTCCGGTCCTGCCTCTTCAAAATATTCCACATAATACTCCATTGCTTCCCGGCGTTCCTCTTCCGGCAGATCCGATAGCAAGTATTCTAATTTTCGTAAATATTGGTCTTTATTCATCCTTCTTGCCTCCCTCAAAAATCGAAGTTATTTTTTCGGCATATCCCAGCCATTCTTTCCTGTACTCGGAAAGCTGCGCCTTACCAAGCGCTGTCGTCTTATAATAACGCCTGTTCCTGCCCGCACATTCTCTGTCATAGACTTCCAGAAAGCCACTTTTTTGCAGCCGCCTCAGAACCGGATACAGCGTGGATTCCGAAATCTCGAGCACCTGCCGGACATCCTGTGTGATCCGGTAGCCATAAGTACCGATCTCTTCTTTATCTACAACAGCAAGCACGATCGCATCTAAAAGCGCTGCTCCTGTATTGAATACCATATACATTACTCCTTCCCGTGTAGTATTATATCTTTTGTAATACTATACATCGTATAATATTATTTGTCAACATTATATTATATAATGTAAGTGTTAAAAGTCAGAATTTGTTGTTCATATCGGGGGCGGGTTCCAAGGTCTTTCACCCACCTACGAGAAGGCTCACATTGGGTTAGACCTTGGGATCCTGGCATCATTATATATTTTGTAATAAATAAGGAGCACCTGTCTATCGACAGGTACTCCCAAACACTTCTTACTTTATATTTTTGTTTTACATTTTAAAGCTGCATGGAATCTACAAGACGTTTCTTCTCCTCGTCAAACTCTGCCTGAGAGATAATACCGTTATCCAGTAAGATCTTCAGCTTCATGGCTGCCTTCTGGAATTCATCCAGTGACATTGTCTTTCCTGCGCCATCAGATGCAGCAGGTGCACTCTTGGCTGCGGCCTGCGATGCTGCTGCAGCAGCTGCGGCTGCGGCTGCAGATGCGGTCTGCTGTGGTTTCTCGGCAGGAGCCGGAGCCGGTGCCGGTTTTGGCTGTTCCTGTAGCTGGCTCTGCTGCTTCATAGCGGCTACAGCTGCGGCTGCGGCCTCATTAACTGTCTTAGCCGGTTCCTGAGACTGCCCCTGTACTGCTGCTTTTGCAGCTGCGGCCTGCTGTCTCTTTGCTTCTTCTTCATACTTGCGGAACTGAAGAGCTTCTGCTGCTTTTCTTGCCTTCTCAGCAGCCTCTGCCTTTTCTCTTGCTTCCTGTTCCTTACGGCGTTTCTCTTCTTCTATTCTACGCTTTTCAGCTTCTTCTGCTTCTCTCTTTGCACGTTCTTCCGCTTCTTTACGTGCTTTTTCTTCTGCTGCAAGTCTTGCCTTTTCTTCCTCTGCACGACGGATCTTCTCTTCTTCCATCTTCACAATAGCATCCTTGGCAAACTTCATGGCTGCAGCTGCAGCTTCTTTCTGTACATATTCTTCTACCGCGCGTACATTCTTGGCATCCTCAGCCTTGGCTGCTTCTACTTCTTTTGCTCTTGCATCCGTACCAACCTTTGTCACTGCTGCCTCTACTGCGGCTGCAGCCTGCTCTTCTGCCTTCTTACGCGTCTCAGCAACCTGCCTCTGTGCTTCTTCTTCAGCCTTGGCTTTTGCGGTTTCTACCATCTTTTTGGCTTCTTCCTGTGCTTTACGAAGCGCCTCATCTACCATCTTCTTGGCTTCGGCTTCTGCCTGCTGTACCTTCTCTGTTACTGCCTGCTTTGCTTTCAGATCCGCAGCTTTGACTGTTGCTTCTACAGCCTGTTTGCCTTCAGCTTCCGTCTTTTTGGCTGCTTCTTCTTTCAGCTTCTTCACGCGCTCATCAGACTGCTTTGCAAACTCCTGCGCTTTCTTGATATTTTCTTCTGAAAGTTTTCTGGCTGTTTCCTCCGCAATCTTTCTTGTATGCTCACTGGCTGCTTTACGGATCGTCTCCTCCTCCAGCGCTCTTCTTGCCGGATCTTTCTCGGAAGAAGTACTTTCTGTTACTTCATGTGCTGCCTTTCTTGCTGCTTCGTCCGCAATTCTGAAAGCTGATTCGATCGCTGCTTTCTTTGCGTTCAATCCGGCCGTCTGTCTGATCGCATCCTCTGCTGATTTAATGCTGCTGCCATCACCTGCTGCAGCCTGCTCTTTTTTCGGTTCAGCCTTCTCCGGTGTATTTTTAATTGCTGCTGCTGCCGCCTTTCTTGCGGCTTCTTCTGCTGCTTTTCTTGCAGCTTCCATTCCTACATTTTCCTGCATGTCGTTCGCCCCTATTTCCAGTATTTGTACTAACTGTCTCACAAAGAAATCTGCCTGTGGAAGTTTTACACTATTCAAAATACAGTATACCATAACATTTTAGAGATTTCTACTAATGGAAAGAAACTTCTTTCGAACTTTTTTATGAAAATTTCATACATTTTTTGTGCACCTCGTCCTAGGTATTCCTTTTTTCTTTCAAAATTCACAAGACAACTTATTTGCATCGATACTCATCGGATATTTCATACACCTCTGCCATGTCCTGCTTTTTTTGACGAATGCCTCCACCAGCTCTACACATGGATTCATACTTTTTTCGTCTTTTTCCCTCTGTTGGATGAAACAATTTTCTTGGCATCCGAACGCTTTCATCCTTTTTCTTTCACTTTCTCCTTTTGGGGCGAAATATTTTCCATATTTCAGGGATTCACCTTGCTCATTAGCTTGTTTGCGACGATATTTACCAATAATTTCATCCTTTTTCTCTGCGTTTTGCTTTTTGAGACGAATTATTTTTTTCAGCATTCAGCAAATTCATCCCTTACTACATATTTTCCCGCTATTGGGCGAAATCTCCCCGCACACGACAAATCTCCCCGCACATGACAAATTTCCCCGCACACGACAAATATCCCCCGCACATGACAAATCTCCCCGCACACGACAAATATCCCCCGCACACGACAAATATCCCCCGCACACGACAAATATCCCCGCACATGACAAATTTCCCCGGAAAAAGAAAGAAACGACACCCAAAAGATGTCGTTTCTTGCCGCGCATTGCGGTAACGCTGTCTGTCCGCCGCAGCCATATATAATTCTCTACAGCTTCCAGATATCGCGGTTATATTCAGCGATTGTTCTGTCAGATGAGAAGAAACCTGCTTTTGCCGTATTGATGAGCATCTTCTTTGCCCATGCCATGCGGTCTTCATAGTCTGCAAGCATCTGCTCTTTTTTTGCAATATAATCTTTAACATCCAGAAGTGTCATGAACCAGTCTTTATTGCAAAGCTCTTTGTATAAACGTCCCAGATTTTCAGGATCACCGATCTGAACCAGTTCCTTGCTGACAATAAAATCAACAAGCTCTGCGATCTGCGGGTCTGCATAGTAGTCCTGTGGATGATAGCCTGCTGTATCGTACAGACGGATCACTTCTTCGCTGGACTTACCGAAAATGTAAATATTGTCTTCTCCAACCAGGTCATGGATCTCCACATTTGCACCATCCATCGTACCAAGTGTCACAGCACCGTTTAACATAAACTTCATATTACCTGTTCCGCTTGCTTCCTTACTTGCCAGAGAAATCTGTTCAGAAATATCGCAGGCAGGGATCAGGTGTTCTGCTTTTGTCACATTGTAATTTTCTACCATGACAACCTTCAGGTATGGACTTACCTCCGGATCATTGTCGATCAGCTCCTGCAGGCAGAGGATCAGATGAATAATATCCTTCGCAAGGATATAAGCCGGTGCTGCCTTTGCTCCAAAGATCATGGTAACAGGAGTCTTCGGCTTCTTGCCTGCCTTGATCTCCTTATATTTATGAATAATATAAAGTGCATTCATCTGCTGTCTCTTATACTCATGCAGTCTCTTGATCTGGATGTCAAATACAGAATCTGCTGCAATATCAATATTCTGTGTTTCTTTCAGATAATTTTTCAGATCTGCCTTCTTTCCGTCCTTGATCTCAATAAAACGGGAAAGCACTTTCTCATCATTCTGGAATTCCAGCAGCTTTTCAAGCTCTGCAGCATCCTTCTTCCATCCGTCTCCGATCAATTCCGTAATATAAGCTGCAAGCTCAGGATTACAGTGCAGCAGCCAGCGGCGGAATGTAATACCATTTGTCTTGTTATTGAATTTTTCCGGATAAATATCATAAAACGGCTTCAGCTCGGAATTCTTTAAAATCTCTGTATGCAGTGCAGCAACACCGTTTACGGAGAAGCCGTAATGCATATCCATATGTGCCATATGGACTCTGTTTTCTTTGTCAATGATCGCTACCCGCTCATCCGGATATTTGGCTTTTGCCATTTCATCCAGCTTGCGGATGATCGGCATCAGCTGCGGTACAACCTCTTCCAGATAAGAAACCGGCCATTTTTCCAGTGCTTCTGCAAGGATCGTATGATTTGTATATGCACATGTTTTTGCTACAATCTGTGCAGCCTCTTCAAAAGCAACTCCTCTTTCCTGCATCAGACGGATCAGTTCCGGAATGACCATGGAAGGATGTGTATCGTTGATCTGGATCACCACATGATCACTTAAGGATCTGATATCATAGCCCTTGTCCGCAAGCTCTTTCAGGATCAGCTGTGCACCGCTGCTTACCATAAAATACTGCTGATAAATACGCAGAAGCTGTCCAGCCTTGTCACTGTCGTCAGGATATAAGAAAAGTGTCAGATTCTTTTTCACATCATTCTTATCAAAAGAAATACCATCTTTGACAAGTGATTCGTCTACTGTATCAATATCAAACAGATGCAGCTTGTTGACACCACTGTCATATCCCGGAACATCTATGTCATATAATGTGGATTCCACGGTAAAGTCCTTAAACTGTACAGGAAAATGTAATTCTGTCTTTGTAAGCCAGCTTTCCTTTTCGATCCACGGATTTTTTTCTTCCCGCTGTTTATGATCCACAAATTTCTGCTGGAACAATCCATAATGATAATTCAGTCCGATGCCTTCTCCGTTCAGACCGAGTGTAGCAATAGAATCGATAAAGCAGGCTGCCAGTCTTCCAAGTCCGCCATTTCCGAGCGACGGCTCCGGCTCGATCTCCTCAATCTGTGCAAGTGACTTGCCGTTTTGGGCAAGCAGCTCTTTTACCTCTTCATAAACGCCAAGATTGATCAGATTATTGGATAACAGTTTTCCGATCAGAAATTCTGCGGAAATATAATATACCTTTCTGTCTCCTTCATTTGGCTTCTTCTCGCTGCAAAGCTCTTTTGTCAGTCCGAGCAGTGCGTAATACAGCGCCTTATCATCCGCCCCGGCGATCGTTGTACCCAGACGTTTTTCTATATTTGTCTTTAAATCCATGCGTGCCTCCTCTTTTTCTTTTTTTGCAGATTACCTCTGCAGTGTTATTCTTTCCCTGTTATTTCTGCTGTGTTATCTTTCTTTCGTATCTGTTGTTACTTCCGTTTCTTTCTCTTCTTCTGCTTCCTTCTGTACCTTGGGCAGACGTGCACAAATCTCCGTCATTCGTCTGATCTTCCGGATCTTTGCCGCATCAAATGTCTTTTTCGGCAGTCTGTATACCCAGTTACCGCCAAGTGTTGATGGTGTATTGATCCGTGCTTCCTTGCCGAGCCCCAGATAATCCTGCACCGGAATGATACACGTATCTGCCACACTGCGCATGGCAAGTGCGATATAATCCCAGTAGATCTCTTTTTTCGGTGTGTATGCATTATGCAGATAGTCAACTGCCAGCTTTTTATCCTCAGGGGCCAGTTCATCATACCAGCCCATTACAGTATTGTTATCATGTGTGCCCGTATATACCACACAGTTTCTTTCGTAATTGTGCGGCAGATAGTCACTTTCTTCCCTGGAGTCAAAAGCAAATTGCAGCACCTTCATTCCCGGATAGCCGCTTTCCTTCAGCATCCTTCTCACGCTGTCTGTCAGAAAGCCGAGATCTTCTGCAATGATCGGCAGATCGCCAAACTGCTCTCTGACCGCACCAAACAGATCCATTCCCGGACCCTGCTGCCATTTTCCGTTTCTTGCTGTTTTCTCTCCGTAAGGAATTGCATAATATTCATCAAAGCCCCGGAAATGATCAATTCTGACGATATCATACAGCGCAAAGCAATGTGCGATCCGCCGCATCCACCATGCATATCCGGTCTTCTTATGATACTCCCAGTCATAGAGTGGATTTCCCCAAAGCTGTCCGTCTGCCGAAAAACCATCTGGCGGGCAGCCTGCCACTGCAACCGGCAGATTGTCCTCATCCAGCTGGAACTGCTTTGTATCACTCCATGTATCTGCACTGTCAAATGCCACATAGATCGGAATATCTCCGATGATCTGTATGCCCTGCTCATTCGCATACTTCTTCAGGGCATCCCACTGTCTGAAAAACTCATACTGCACAAATTCATAAAAACCAATGTCGGTTTTATATTTCTGTCCGGCTTCTTCCAGCGCTTCCGGTCTGCGGTTCCGGATGCCTTCTTCCCACTCGCTCCAGCTTTTGCCGTGGTTGGCATCCTTCAAAGCCATAAAAAGTGCATAATCCGGCAGCCAGCTTTCATTCTTTTCCACAAAGCTGTGATAGTCATCCGTTTCCGTAATACCATTTGTCACAGCCCGCTGGTACGCCATATGCAGGATACGGTATCTGGTATGAAACATTTTTTCATAATCTATGGTATTTCCAGTCCCGAAATCTGCTCCTTCACATTCCAGTCTTCCCAAAAGACCATCCTTGACCAGTGTCTCCAGATCAATAAAATATGGATTTCCGGCAAAAGTGGAGAACGACTGGTACGGCGAATCCCCGTAACCGGTCGGTCCGAGTGGCAGGATCTGCCACAGGGACTGCCCGCATTTTTTTAAGGTATCCACAAATTCATATGCTTCTTTTGAAAAACAACCGATCCCATAATTGGAAGGCAGGGCTGATATCGGTAAAAGCATTCCGCTAAGTCTCATATCGTTATCCTTTCCCAAAAGAGCGCTTAGCCTTTGACTGCACCGTCAGCTACGCCCTTGATAATATATTTCTGTCCGAACAGGTATACAATGATGATCGGAATGACAGTCAGCATGATGCTTGCCATCATCGGTCCCATTTCTACCTTTCCGTAGCTGCCTCTGAAATACTGGATCAGCATCGGAATAGTTTTGTATTTCTTGATATCCAGTACAAGAGTTGGCAGAAGGTAATCGTTCCATACCCACATAGCTTCCAGAACACCTACTGAAATCATGGTTGGTTTTAAAATCGGAACAACCACAAGGAAGAATGTCTGAAGTGGATTGCATCCATCGATCATGGCAGCTTCCTCGATCTCGATCGGAATGGATTTTACAAAGCCGCAGAACATAAATACCGCAAGTCCTGCTCCAAATCCGAGATAGATCACCCAGATGTTGAACGGTGTGTTCAATTTCAGCTTATCTGCCGTCTGGGACAGCGTAAACATAACCATCTGGAATGGTACGACCATGGAAAGGACGCACATATAATAGATGATCTTTGAAAAAACGCCGTTCAGTCTTGTGATACACCATGCACACATGGAGCAGCAGAGCAGAATAGCTGCCACAGAAGTGACTGTGATCAGTGTACTGTAGCCAAGACTCTTTAAAAATCCCTGGGATGTCAGGGAACTTACATAGTTTGAAATACCTGCAAAGGTATCCGCCGTCGGCAGTGTAAACGCTGTGCTTGTGCTGATCGCTGTTTCTTTCTTTAAAGAGTTAAACAGGATCATCACGATCGGGTATATCCAGAGAAGGGATGCCACTGTTAATACTGTGATCCAGATAATATTTGATGCTTTTCTTTTCTGTTTCATTACTGCTGCACCTCCTTAGATTTGGTAAGCTTCAGCTGAAGCATGGAAATCGCAATGACTAAAATACAGAATATAACAGCCTTTGCCTGACCGTAGCCCTTAAAGAGCGCGCCTGCACGTGCATAGAAGGTCTGGTAAATGTTCAGGGCAAGCATTTCTGTAGAATGGTTCGGATCACCGCCTGTGAGGGCTAAGTTCTGGTCAAACAGCTTAAAGGAGTTTGTCAGTGTCAGGAATACACAGATCGTTACGGATGACATAACCATCGGTAACTTGATCTTCCATAATACATCCCATGCATTTGCTCCATCGATCTCAGCTGCTTCCACGAGATCTGACGGTACATTCTGCAGACCCGCAATGTAGATAATCATCATATATCCGATCTGCTGCCAGCACATCAGAATGATAAGTCCCCAGTAACCGGCTGACGAATTCAGTGCCAGAAGCGGTTTACTTGCAAGTGACAAAATACAGTTGATGAGGATCTGCCAGATATAACCAAGTACAATACCACCGATCAGGTTCGGCATAAAAAATACGGTACGGAAAATATTGGTTCCTCTCAGTTCCTTTGTCAGCAGAAGTGCCAGACCAAAGGCGATCACATTAATAAGTATAATGGATACGACCGCAAATAAAATTGTAAATTTAAAAGAATTCAAAAATGAAGCATCCTTCAGGATGACATTATAATTTGCAAATCCAACCCACTTTGCATTATCAACCGTTGTAAATTTACAAAAGGAAAGATACAACCCCTGTGCAAACGGAACAATGAATCCGATGATAAATGCAAGCAGTGTCGGCAGTACAAAAATTGGTGAATAACGTTTTAACGCTTTATGCATATACCTACCTCCAAAAAAGGGGGCAGGCAGCTTATCCTGCCTGCCCTTTATTCACAATCTCTTATTCCTGAGAAGTTAATTCGTATTCAGTCTTCCATCCGTCTACGAATGCAGATCTGACTGCTTCCCAGTTGTCATCTGTCTCATCAGCTGCATAAGCTGTAAGAGCCTGACCTACGCCGTTTTTCCACTCTTCTGATGGCATTGTAGGGAAGTTCCATGAAACAGGAGTCTTTCCTTCTGCTGTCAGTTCCTTATCCTGCTTTACGAACAGGTTCTGAGATTCAACAGCGTTCTTGAAAGGAATTACAAATCCCATATCTTCGCCCATAGCCTTTGTTCCTTCTTCAGAAGTTACGCACCAGTTCATGAAATCAAGTGTTGCCTGAATATCTGCTTCATCAGCTTCTTTGTTTACACACCAGTAGTTTTCTGTACCTGTGCAGAGACCCTGGTTTGCTTCATCGCCTACACCGATGTAGATCGGGATCATAGCCAGATCATCATCTGTAAATGTGCCGTCTGCTGTCAGGTTTCCGTATTCCCAAGAACCATTCTGGAAGAATACTGCCTGGCTTGCAAGGAATTCGTTTCTGGAATCATCACCGGTCTTTGCTGCAAGTTCTGCAGGATCGCATGTACTGTTGTTGATGTACAGATTCCAGATATCACGATAGTTGTCAAGGTATGTACCTTTGATTTCTTTTGTAGTTCCGATTCCATCTGCCTGATACTCGAAGTAGATTGGAAGGTTTGCAAGGTGTGTCTTAAATCTCCAGTCAGAAGATCCATCCATACCTGCTGATGTAAATGCAGCAAATCCAAGTTCGTCCTTACGTGCTGTGATATCTTCTGCAACCTTCTTTAAATCTGCGAAGGATTTAATATCATCAATTGTATATCCTGCTTTTTCCAGTAATGTTTTGTTTGTGATCAGTCCGTAAGACTCGATAACGTATGCGATACCTGCTACAGCATCTCCATCCTTCAGTGCGAAATCTTCGCTTGTCAGCTCACCGTAGATTGCTGAATCTTTCAGGTCATAGCAATAATCTTTCCAGTTTGCAAGACCTACAGGACCGTTTACCTGGAACATGGTAGGAGCACCGCTCTTACCCATTTCACTCATCAGAGTTGTTTCATATTCGCCGGATGCTGCTGTAACAACTGTTACATCTACGCCTGTCTCTTCTGTATATTTTGCAGCCAGCTCCTGCCACTGTGGATCCTGCTCCGGTTTGAAGTTCAGGTAGTAAACAGAACCGCCTTCTGCGCTTGCTGTTTTGTCATCTGCGGAAGCATCTGTTGCTTCTGCATCTGTTGCTTCTGCATCTGTTTTTGCATTTGTGTCTGCATCTGCAGCTCCTTCATTGCTGCTGCCGCAGCCTGTCAGCATGGATGCTGTCATAGTCACTGCAAGTCCGAGTGCCAGTAATTTTTTTACATTTTTCATAAACTCATCTCTCCTTTTCTTATCCTTCAGAACTCTGTGTTCTTGTTGATGAACTTATCTTAACAGAGAAGCTCGGGGGAGTATTAGCAATTTAAAAACGTAAACTATCAAAAATCATACATGCCTATCTATTCTTTTTTATACTTCTTTTTTTCTTTTTTATACCGTTTTCTATTCTTCCTTCTTCGATTCCGTTATACTCTCCGTGAGCATTCTGACAAAATCTGCCTGGGTGATCTTTTTCTGTGCCAGCGCCGGAAGCGCCTCTCCCAACGTGCTCTCCTGCAATACAGAATTCCATTTTACCTGATAATTCGGTACGATCTGCGGCTGACCGCGGTATGCACGGATATAATCCTGCAAAAGACGTGATGTGTTCTGATCCTGCGAAAACAGATCTTCCTTCAGCTTCTTGTTTTTCTTTGTACGGAATTTCAAAAATTCGACCGCCCCCTGCTTCACCTCATCGCTGTAGCTGTCTACTACCGCCCAGCCGAAGGTTTCCGGAGAAGAAATCAGCTTATTACCCGGGAACGGTGAAAATCTGACTTTTTCCCTGAATTCCTCCGGGAGCTGGTCGATCATCCAGTAGCCGTTTGCCAGCATGGCGGCTTTTCCGGCAATAAAATTATTGTATGCCACATCAAAATCCGCATTCATGGCATCCTTTGTCGTATATTTATAAAGCTTTTGCAGTGTATCTGCCATATGATAGATGCAATCCTTCTGATAGCTGCCCGGATACAGCTCATTCATAAACGCCGCACCTTCCTCACTGTCTGCCATTTCAGCAGTTGCCAGCAGCATGGCGGACCAGCCGGTTCCGTCCGTGTGCAGCCCAAGCGGTGTGATCGCCCTTGCCTGCAGCTTCTCGCAGCAATCCCAGAATTCCTCCCATGTCTGCGGAAATTCCTCGATTCCTGCCTGCTCAAACAGCTCTTCGTTCCAGAAAATGCCCGAACAGGAAAATGCCGCCGTACTGACCGGACCTAAATAGACGCTTCCGTCTTCCTCACTGCAGCTATCAAGCACAACCGGCTCTATCATCTGCTTCCATTCCTGATCCGCCTCTATATAAGGTGCCAGATCCACGATCCTGTGATCTTCGACCAGCAGGCGGTAATAAGAAGGCAGCATACGCAGATCCGTGATGACCGCCGGCAGCTTATCCGTCACATTCAGCCGTTTCAGATTCTGTCTGTAATCATCCTCCGTTTCCATGATCCAATCCACTGCAATATGGTATTTTCCTTTATAAGTAATATTAAAAGCATCCACCAGCTCCTGCTCACTTTTCTTTCCGCTGGTAGGACTGACTGTCAATATCATGGGGATCTCAACAGCTTCCTCTTCGTTATCCGTCTGCTGTATCTGTTTTTTCCCACATCCGCCAAGCAAAACAGCAGCCAGGCACAGGCTCAATAAAATGCACACGCTGCGCCGTGCTTTTGAATTTCTTTTCCTGTTCATATGTCTGTCACCTCACACTCTGTCCAATACCAGCCTCGGAATCCTGATCACAAACGTTGTCCCATCCTCTTTCGCGATCACATAAAAGGAAAACCGCCCCTCATATGCCAGTCTGAGTCTTGTCAGCACATTCACAAGTCCATAACCGTTCTTTTTGCTTTTGAAGCTTTCCTTCATCTCAGCGATCGACATCTGCATCAGGCCATTGATCTTCTCACATGCATCCGGCGAAATCGGTGTTCCACTGTTATATGACGTCAGCACCAGTTCCTCCTCTTCCCTCCGGACTGTAATCTCTATCCTGTAATGTGCAGACTGTCCATCAAACCCATATTTAATAGCATTTTCCACCAGAGGCTGTAAAACGAGCTTCAGCATCCGTTCCTTGTCCGCATCCACTTCGCAGTGTATCTCATACCGGAACAGATCAGCATTCCTGATCTGCTGGATTTCCATATAGTTTCTCACGTTTTCCAGCTCATCCGCTACTGATACGATTTCTTCTCCTTTGCTTAAGGAAAGCCGCAGATATTTGGAGAGTGCCTGAATCATACGCATGGTCGTCTCTTCCTTATTTATACGCGCCAGCATGTAGATCGTATCCAGTGTATTATACAGAAAATGCGGATTCATCTGGTTCAGAAGCATATTGACCTCGACTGTCCGCAATTCCTTTTCCTGCGATTTTACCTCTGCCACAAGCTGCTCGATATTGCCCAGCATTTCATTATAAGAATGCCCGATCTGATCCAGCTCTGTTTTGGTATGCAGTTCTTCCATCCGCGTATAATCATTTCCGTGAAATCCTGCCATCTTTTTGCTGATCTTCTGGATCGGCCTGGAAAAGATCCGTGAAAAGTATACGCTGAGAATCAGTGCCAGTACCATCGTTAACAAAAAGATCAGAAACATCACGAACAGTATTCTTCCGATCCCCGCATGCAGCACATGATCCGGTACATAAACAGAAACTGTCATCCCGCTTTCCTTCTGCCTGTATGCACACAGCATACCCTGTCCTATTTTTCCCCTGCTGATGATCATTCCGTTTCCTTCGGTTGCAAGAATCCGCTCTTTTGCAAGTATCAATTGTTTCCTTGCCTCATCACTATCGTTATTTTGAAAGCAGACTTCACCGTCCGCATCCATGATCTGCATCAGAATACCTTCTTCTGCCAGATCGCTGTCTCCGGTAATACCCTGAAAAAAAGCAGGATCCATTTTCAGAAACAACATTCCGGGTTCATGCTCATAGTTCATGTTTCGGATATAACGCCCTATAAACAGCGCATCCTTTCCTGTCCCGAACAGTGTATCCTTTGTCCAGAACCATGTTGTTGTCGCATAAGAGCCCTGCAAAAACCTCTCCATGTCACTTTCCCTGAATTTGTGATATGTGAGTTTGGAATAGGATCTTGTATATACATTTTTTTTATTGTCCACATAACAATATTCTGCTACATCATCCAGATTGATAAATGCAAAATACCGGCTCAGCGCACTCCTCTGGGTTCTGCTCATAGCTGCTTTACGCAGACTTTTCTGCACACCGTCATAAACGATACAGTCCGCTGTCGCCTCATCCGTTTTTTCAAACAAAAGATCCATTGCAGCGCCCAGATTTTCACACATGGTATTATAATTATCCATCATTACGGTTTCCTGATTTTTCTGCACGACCCAGCCGACACCCATACCACACAATACCATGGCCGATAACAGAAGACATACCGTATACTTCATATATCTTATTTGAATGCTTGATCTCTTCTCCCTTTTTTTCATGCTTCAAATTCCTTTTTATAGTCGCTTGGCAATATACCGGCGTACTGCTTAAACAAATGTGTAAAGTAAGAGGGATTACTGATACCAACCGTTTCACATATCATACTGATGCTCGCATCCCCCTCTTGCAGCATTTTCTTTGCTTTCTCCATCCGACGCTGTAATAAATACTGCTTGAATGTCATCTGCATGGCGTTTTTAAACACACGTCCGAAATATACCGGATTCAGGAACACATACGATGCAACCGAAACAATTGACAGATTTTCATCCTGTAGATTTTCTTCTATAAAGCCAAGTGCATCTGCCATATATTTTTCGGCAGATTTTCCGTCATCTCCTGCCGCAATCTCTTTTCTGTCCTGCGTTGCTTCCAAAAGAATTTTATAGCAGACATCAATTGCCCTGGAAGGGCTCAAATTCTGTAGATTCTGATAGTACCTGCCAAACTTGTCCCGTAGTCTGTCTGTCATCCCATATGTATCCATCAGCATATCATCTGCATGGATCATCAGATAATGAATATAGCCGCACTGTTTTTCCTCTTCCGGCGGCAGCTGATATATAAAAGAAACAAATGCATTTTTCAGATCCGCATCCGCATTTTTCCGTATCGCGCTGAGCACAGACGAAATCGCTTCCATCATCTCTCTCTGCTTAAAACCCTCCTCCGTCTTCCGGATCGCAAAAATACCTTCGTTGTTTTCACCTGCCTGCATAAGGATCTGGTCTGCTTCCACACAACTTGCCTGCAGCCCTTCTATTCCCTTATAAGGTCTTGAAACAGCCATGGCAAGCGGTCTGTTGATCGCATTTTTTGCCGCTTCCAGCATCTGTCTTGCCTTTTGTACAGCTCCATTGTCCTCTGTATGCAGAATATAAATCAGCACGCCCGATCTTCCTATAAAATGATAGCAGGGATATAATGGCAGCAGCTCCCTTTCCAGAAACTCCGCTAACGCCAGACGGCTGTTTTCAAAATCCGCCGGGGAAGTAATCTGATATACAAGATCGATATCCGCAAACACAGCAATATATTTTTCATTTGGCTGCGGTATTTCCTCCAACATTTCAAAAATTTCAATCATCTGCTTTTGTAATATCTCCCCGCGGATGTATTTCTGCATCATAACATGTAGAAAATTATTTTCATCCCCACGCAGAATATTTTCCATTTTATGCAGTTTCTGTGTTTCCCGGATTTTTTTCATGCACTGCTCATAAGCACCCTGCATTGTTTCCGTCAGTTTATCATCCTCGATCGGCTTTAAAAGATAAGCGTATGCACCCATATCGCAGGCCTTCTGTGCATATTCAAAGTCACGGTAGGCACTGAGTACAATGAACAGACAGTCAATACCTCTTTTTGCCATCTCCTCCATGACCATCAAGCCACTGATCTGCCGCATCCTGATATCCGTCAGCACAACATCCGGGCGTTCTTTTTCAATTACCTCGATCGCCTGCTCGCCGCTCATGGCACTTCCGACAACCCGAAAGCCCATCTGCTCCCAGTCATAGGTCTGCAACAGTCCCTGCAGCAGAATTGCCTCATCATCCACGATCACCAGTTTTAATAATTCCATGCCATGCCTTCCTTTCTGTCTATCGCCCACAAAAGGGCAGACTGGGGCAGTATATCCATTATATATGTTTACAATACCTGTTTTTCTGCCGGACAGATATCATTTAATATAGATAAACTATCAAAAACAATACAAGCTTAAAAACGTATGCTGCAGGGTATACTTAAAAAAGACCATTTTTCGGATGGTCTTTTTTCTATATTTAAATACCCGAAACTTTTTATTCTGTCCGGATCGCAGCCAGCGGACTTAATTTCATCGCCCGCAGAGACGGGAAAAATCCTGCTACCATACCAACCAGCACAGCAAACACGATGGAGACCACTGCCAGCCACAACGGGATATAAGATAAGCCAACACCGGCACTGACCGCTTGGTCCACACCCAGATCAGCCGTTTTGACCACGGAATTGATCACACCGGACAGTCCGTAACTCAAACCAAGTCCGACTACACCGCCGATCAGACCGATATAACCTGCCTCCAGCAGAAACATGCTCTGGATATTACGCATATCACAGCCAAGCACCTTCATAATGCCAATCTCTTTTGTGCGCTCATAGATCGACATCATCATTGTATTAGCGATCCCGATTGCCGCAACAAACAGTGAAACCGCACCAATCCCGCCAAGTGCCAGCTGGATATATTTGTACTGTCCCTGCATGGATGCCACCCACTCCGCATTTGAGGTCGCCTGATAACCCATATCATTGATCTCATTTTGTACCTGCTGGACATAATCCATGTTATCTACATTCACAATAACACTGGTATAGTAAATATCTTTATATGCCTTCCCATTTGCCGTCGTCGGCTGTCCGGGGATCACGGAACCTCTGAATTCCTTACGCAGAAGTGTTTTGAGCTGTTCCAAATCACAGAACACATAACTGCTGTTACTGTTATAATCCTCCATACCGCCTGCCATGACACCTGCGGTATCCACCACATATTTCTTTGGCACAGTCACTGCCTGTCCTTTATCATCCGTACCGCCCCAGATTGCATTATAATAACGATCCACATCAAAGACATACAGGATCGTATCCTGCATCAGATCAATATCCGGTAATGTTCCGTTGTACCAATAGCCCTCTCCGGTCTTATCATTATAGAAATCACCCAGCACCATATTGCCGTATACAACGGAAAGCTGACCTTCTCCCGGCTGGGGGAGACTGCCCCTTCCCAGATCAAGCTGCAGATTCTGCATTTTGTCCGCTGCGACACCTCTGAGCTGGATATTTGCCTGAAAACCGCCGGATATGGCAAGTGCATCCGTATCCAGCACCGGATAGGCATCCTTCACATGATCCAGCTGTAGGATATTTTCCACCAGAGCATCATCCAGATGCTCCGCTGTCTGTGACTTGGAAGCGGCTCCGGTAATAGAGGAGTCCACCGTATAAGAATCCTGTTCCGTTACAGTAACAGTTGTTATTCCACCATATTTTTCGATTTCAGCCATCGATGCTCTGGAAAGCCCCAGTCCGAGGGAGATCATGACCACAATAGATGCGGTTCCGACCACAACACCAAGCACGGTCAGAAACGTCCGCACTTTCCGTTTCCACAGACTGCTTAAGCTCATGCGAAGCATATCACGAAATTTCATCCGCGTCGTCCTTTCCGTTTTTATCCTTTTCTCCGTCATCTACAGAATCTGTTTCTTCATCATCCTCTTCCAATAGATCTAATTCCTCTGCCAGAAGTTTCTTTGCCTTCCGTTTTTTCAGGAGAATTACAATAACAACCGCTATTGTAAGCAATACAACACCGATCAGTGTAATGATCACAGCCTTTTTGCTGCTTCCCGTAGAATCATCATATTCTACTTCCTCCATATCCCAGTCATCCATACCGGCCAATCCTGTATCTTCTGTCACCATCAGCGTCATTTCCTGTTCATAGCTGGATTCATTCCCGGCTTCATCTTCATAGGTAATAACTGCCTTGATCGTTCCGTCGTCTTTTGTAGCAGCCTGTCCGGTCACAAGCGCATCTACCGTTCCGGTACCGCCTGCTTCAATCTTACCGATAAAGCTTTCACCGCCTGTGATGGAATCTCCTTCAAATTTTACCTGTACATTGTACAGTGTTGTTTTTCCTGTATTGTAAATACTGAACATGATGTCAGCTTCGTTTCCGACCGAGATCGTAGCAGGCAGGATCTCAGGTGTGCTGAGCTCAAATTTTGCAGCCTGATGGATCGGGATCGATACATCTGCCGTAGACGTATACGCCGTATAAGCATCATCCTCATAATCCATTGACACATCAAGCTGATATGGTTTTTGTGACAGATCAGACTTTGCCGTCATTTCTATCGAGAGATCCGTTGTCGCATTTTTGCCGATAGAACTGATATAAGCCGTATTGGAGCCGGAGGTTGGAAGAAAAGCCGCATAGGTATTTTCCGTATCACTGCCTTCCGACGGTGCGGTAAAATTAACCAGCATATTGGATACTGCCGTTCTCTTGGATGTATTTTTCAGATGCAATGTCAGCGTAAAGGTATCTCCTGCATTGACTTCCGCAGGATCTGTCGTAAAACCTGTCACAATGACACGCGGCGTCGAACTTCCGCTTCCTTCTGTTTCCACATTTCCGCTGCCCGGTGCACCAACAACCTTCACATAGGTAGTCAATGTTGCGCTTTCCGCTTCTGTTCCCACATAATATAAAGCGGTAAACTGCAGTTTATAATACCCTGACGGTGCATCCTCTCTTGTCTTCAGCGTCCATGTCAGTTCACGTCTTCTGTCCATATCACTCTGTCCGTTGCCTTTGCCGGGCAGATCTGTGATCGTCTGGGTATAACCGCTCGTTTCAATCTCAAACGGCCATTCCGTTACCGAATTTGATATAACCGGTGTAACAGATATGTTCGCCAGATTAACACTTCCCATATTGACAACCGGCAATACAATATTGACATTTTGTCCGTAAGTTGCGACCGGCGTGACCCAGTCACCACCCACCATCACAAAATCGCTCGTGGAAGATGGATTCACGCTTGCGTCATCCTGTCCGTTGTTATCGTCTCCCGCCACCAGTGCATCGATTGCTGCCTTTGCACTTGAAACGCAGTCCTCAATACTGGCAGAAGTGGAAAGACCTGATTTATTCTTATCCTTATCCGCAGTTCCGATCAGCTCCTGATACTTTGCAACAAGCTCATCTATCTTTTTTGCGGTTTCCGCATCGGTCTTCAGCTTTGTAATACTGCCGTAGTCCCCGATCTCTTTTACCGCATCTTCTTTTTCTTCCTGCAGTGTATCTGTCTTTGACTGTGTCTGCGTCGTCTGCTGTGTCCCCGCTGTCTGCGTTGCCATAACAGGTGTTACATTTCCCAGGACAAGCATTGCAGACAGAAGTGCAATTCCCGTTTTTTTCAATTTCATAGTCATGAAACGAACTCCTCCTTTATTTCATGCGCTGTATGCCCATTATTGTTCTCTTCCTGCTTCAATACTGACGATCTTACCGTCAGAAATCCGGAAAATCCGGTCTGCAAACCCTGCCAGATGGTCATCATGCGTTACCATAACAAGCGTCTGGTTTTGTTCATGTATGATCTTTCTGATCAGCTCCATTACTTCTGCCGAAGTATGAGAATCCAGATTGCCCGTCGGTTCATCCGCAAAAATAATCTGCGGATTGACAACAAGTGCCCTTGCAATTCCGACTCTCTGCTGCTGTCCGCCTGACATCTGCGTCGGTTTATGGTTCTTATGTCCGGAAAGCCCTACCAGATCAAGCACCTGCGCTGCTTTTTCCAGTCTTTTTGCCTTATCCATTCCCTGAAAGGTAAGCGGCAAAGCTACATTTTCCACAGCACTTAAAGCCGGCAGAAGATTAAACGACTGAAAGATAAAGCCGATATGTTCTCTTCTGAACTTTACGAGCTGGTTTTCACTTTTCTTTTCGATATGCTCTCCCGCGATCACGATCTGTCCCTTTGTCGGTTTTTCAAGTCCTGCCAGCATATTCAAAAGCGTAGACTTACCGGAGCCGGATGTACCTACGATAGAACAGAACTCTCCCTTTTGTATGGTGAAATCCACACCATTCAGTGCCTTCACCTTACTGTCACCAACTCGGTATACCTTATAGAGATCTTTTACGCGGATAACTGTTTTACCTGCCATCTATCGCTCCATTTTCCAAAATGCCGCACTGTACGGTGCCAGCTCACTGCCACCGCCAAAATCATGCATATCGCCCGTTATCAAATCAACAGCCTGTCCACAGCCCGCATCAAAATGTGCTGTGTAGCTGTTCTCATCCGCATTGATCGCAACGAATACTCTTTCACTTTCTGTCTCTCTTGCAAAGATACACTGTCTGTTTGTCAGTACCACGCTGCGGAAGCTTCCATAATTCAATGCTTCGCTCTTCTTCTTTGCTTCTGCCAGCTTTGTAATAAAAGCAGACAGGTCATTATATACAGGTGCATCAAAGCTTACGCGGAGCGCCGGATCCCCTTCGCTCTTATTAGCCTTTGCGCCCCATTCACTTCCGTAATACACACATGGGATGCCCGGCATACCAAACATCATCGCATAAATAAGCGGCAGATGCTTTTCGTTTGTCAGATTGCTTGCAATTCTCGAAACATCGTGGTTATCCACAAATGATAACAGATGTTTTCCTTTATATAACGTCCAATTCTCCGGTCCGAACTGACGCAGCAGAGAATGAACGATCTCAAACATGTTCATGCTGTTGAAGCTGGAGAACAGTCCCTTGTAGCACTCGTAATTCGTTACAGAATGGAACATCTGGTCATTCATCATTCTGTTGTAATCTCCATGCAGCATTTCCCCTACCAGGAAGAAATCCTGCTTCTGACTGTCACAGAAGCTCCGCAGCCGTCTTGCGAAGTCTTCGTCCAGGCAATATGCCACATCAAGGCGCAGTCCGTCGATATCAAATTCCTCGATCCAGCCCTTGATCGCGCTGAAAATATGCTGCATAACCTCTTCGTTTCTGAGGTTTAATTTGACCAGATCATAGTTGCCTTCCCAGCCTTCATACCAGAGGCCGTCATTATAATTGGAATTGCCGCCGAAATCGATCCGGGCAAACCAGTCTTTATAACGTGAGTTTTCCCGGTTCTGCAAAACATCCTGAAATGCCCAGAAGCCTCTGCCCACATGATTGAACACGCCGTCCAGCACAACACGGATACCTTCCTTATGTAATGCATCACATACCTTGGCAAAATCAGCATTCGTGCCAAGACGCTTATCGATCTTTGTATAATCTCTTGTATTATAGCCATGCGTATCGGATTCAAATACCGGCGAGAAGTAGATCGCATCTGCTCCCAGCTTTTTGATGTGTGGGATCCAGTCGATTACTTTCTGAATTCTGTTTACTTCCACACCATCATTTTCAAACGGTGCACCGCAAAAGCCCAGCGGATAAATCTGATAAAACACACTTTCATATGCCCACATAATTTCATTCCTCTTTTCTGAAGTTTGTTTTTCTTATCTTGTTTTTCTTTAGCGCTCATTATTATATCACAATCCGGTTACAAAACCAAGATATGGCTCCCGGATTCCACTGTGGTTTTTGTGAAATATATGTGACTGCTGCCATTTTGCATTTTCATTTTGCGTCTGCTGTTATTTTATAGATTTATCTTTTCTCAGTTAACATAAGCATGATTTACGATTCGTTTTATTTTGCAAGATGTCTTGCAAGATGTTTTTTATATCTGCATGAGTGACATTTGGAATAAGTTATCCACTTTTCCCAAGAAATCCACACTTTCCACATAGTTATCCACACATTATGACAAACCTGTCTTATCCGAAATTTGCTGTCCAAAATTGCAAAAAATGCATGTCATAATTGATTTTTCGAATTTTCTCGACATTTTATCAATTTCATAACATGCATTCTTATTTTTCTTTTATGTCAACTTTCCTGTGTGGATATCTTTGCGTTTCATATGTTATTTATCCTGACTAGTACATTTCCAGAAGTTATCCACCGCCTCTGCACAGGTTGCCCCCGTTACACACCGGTAGGACTGCCACTCCCGTGGGAACAGCTTCTGATAACCGGTCTGCAAAAAACGGTCATCCAGAAGTGCTACAATCCCTCGATCCGTTTCGCTTCTGATCACTCTGCCTGCTGCCTGCTGTACCTTGTTCATGCCCGGATAGCGATAGGCAAAATCAAAGCCGTTTTTTCCTTCCGCATTAAAATAATCCTTCAACAATTCCCTCTCAAAGCAGACCTGCGGCAGACCGGTTCCCACAATAATGGCACCGATCAGGCTTTCCCCCTTCAAGTCGATCCCTTCCGAGAAAATACCGCCCAGCACACAAAAGCCGAGCAGACTCTTATCCTCCTGTTCGATCTCCATATGCACAAGGCTTTCCCATGAGGCAGCTCTGCTCCTGTCATCGGTATCCGGATGAGGTTCTGCTATTGCAAAACGCTTCAGGAACTGCTCTCTTGCCGCTTCATTCATATACTCCTGCTGCGTGATACACTCCTGTGTTTCTTCTATATAAAAGCGATCCATATAACAGTTATATACCTGTTCCAAAAACTGGTGGGACGGAAAGAAGATCATATAATTACCATTCCTCTGCGCTACAATATCAGAAATATAGGAAGCAATATGATAATATTCCAGTTCGCAGCGTCTCGTGTAACGGCTTGTGACATCACTTGCCAGAAGCAGCTGCATCTGTTCCTTATGAAATGCAGAGCTTGCATACACTTCAAAATCTTCCTTCGTTCCACCTAAAAGCTGCTTATAATACTGGATGGGCAGAAATGTCGCCGAAAACAGGATGGACGCAACCCCCTCGTCCATACATTCCTGCAGGCGCATAGATGGATCGATACAATACTCCCGGATCAGGAAGCTGCCATCCTCCCTGAGACGCGTATAGATCCTGTAGTGGTCATCCAGCCGCTCACTGACATCGAGAAACCGTCCGGCTTCAAAATAAAACTGCAGAATTTCTTCCCGCACCGGACTATCCTCATGATCCTCCAGATAAGTACCGATCGCACTGTGCAGCCTGGATAGCTGCATTGTAAAGCTGCCTGCTGATTCCACGACCATATCACATTGCTCCTTTTTGAGCGCGAGCAATTCCTTATTACAGCGGTCAATATATTTATCCAGTCCTGTCTTATATTCTTTAACAGTCTTTTTCAAAGCAAGAAAATCTTCTTTCACAAGCTGTGCACTGTACATTTCCCGCCCACGTTCCACAAGATTGTGTGCTTCATCAACAAGAAACAGATAAGGGCCTTTGATCCCCTCCGCAAAAAAACGTTTCAAGTGCACATAGGGGTCAAACAGGTAGTTATAATCACAGATCACTGCATCTGAAAACAGGCTCATATCCAGCGACATCTCAAACGGACAGACCATAAAACGCTCCGCATACTCCAGCACGGTATCCCGGTCAAAGCAGTCCCTTTCCTGCAAAAGTGCATAAATGGCATCATTGATCCTGCCAAAATGTCCTTTCGCATAAGGGCAGTCCACCGGATTGCAGCTGCATGCCTCCATTGGACATATCTTCTCTTTTGCGGTCAGCAGTACAGTTTTATAGCAGAGTCCGTTTTCTGCCAGAATTGAGAACGTTTCTTTCGCTACTGTCCTTGTGATCGTTTTTGCCGTCAGATAAAAAATCCTGTCTGCCTTTTCCTCCCCGACCGCCTTCACCGCCGGGAAGATCGTGGAGATTGTCTTGCCTACGCCGGTCGGTGCCTGAATAAACAGCTTCTTTTTATGGCAGATCGTCTGGTACACATGCCCGACCAGCTCCTTCTGCCCTGTGCGGTAATCAAACGGAAAAGCAAGCGCATGAATGCTCTCCTGCCGCTTCTGATGCCATTCATAGGTAAAGTCCGCCCACTTTTTATATTGATCCATAAGATTCCAGAACCAATTACGAACTTCTACCCTTGTATAGGTTTCATGGAAATACTTAATCTCTTCCGTATCCATGTTGCAATATGTCATACGGACACCGATCTCCCGCAAGTCCTCTTTTTCCGCAACAATAAATGCATAGCAGAGCGCCTGCATCAGATGTACTTTCTTTGGCTCCCTGATATGCTTCAGTTCCTGGTAGGTTCCCTTGATCTCATCTACGATCACCTGTCCGTTTTCCCGATGGATCACGCCATCCGCACGTCCTTCGATCTGAATTTGATAGTTCTCATATGGTACGATATAACGAAGAGGCACCTCCGCTTCATACTCCAGCCCCATGCGTTTCTGGATCATTCTGTGGATCCTGCTTCCGTCCTGCATGGCATCCGGCGAAGCAGCATGTCTGTTATCAATATCACCTTCCCGGAAAATAAATTCCACAAGATTCCGCACTGAAATCTGAATATCCACGTTGGCACCTCCTTTCTATTTTCTCTGTCTGTGTTTTCTGCCTGTATTTTCTGTTTGTATCTTTATCTATATTTGCTGTCTGCTGTTATCTGTATTTGCTACCTGTATTTTCTGTATTTACTGCCTGTGTTTTCTGTCTATTTTCTATGTTGCCGGACTCCTCTGTCAGGATTCACATATAGGACCTTTCTTATTGTCTCCCACTGCATGGGAGGTGTCAAGTCTCGTATGCAGGTTATGGATGGTGGCTTGCCTTTTATCTCCTGCTGCCATTCATACATATTTGCTGAAAATCATTATTTTGTATGAATGACAATACAGAATCCGGCAAACAGAGACGAGATACGCTCTGCGAATCTCGTTCTGATTAGCGGTCGTCAAATGCACCGCATAAATGCGTGCATTTTCCTCGTCGCCATAACAAAAAACACCCCCGACAACGTCGGGGGTGTTCGTCCGTTTCTGCAATATACTTAGCAGGCCATTGCATACTTGCCAAGATATTTTTCAAAGCCTTCATCATAGCCGTGACAGCATACTGTCAATGCCTGTCTGAAGTCCAGAGCTAATACGCCTAAAATGGATTTTGCGTCTACTGTATAGTGATTATAAGAAATGTCAATGTCAAAATCGCATGCGGATGCTCTCTTTACAAATTCCTTTACCTCATCATGTCTTAAAAAAATCTTGTGTTGTGTCATAGAAATTACCACCTTTCTTACTATGCCAGAATACTGATTTTTGTTTCATTGTTTGCATTATACCCAATTCACGCCAAAAGTAAAGTATTTATTTTAATACAATTTTGCTTTTGAATCTTTTCCGTGTAATCCTGCACAGTGCATTTGTTTTCCATCTGCCGGCTTTGTGAAAATTTCACTAATGAAATGTGGTATCCTTTCACTTTTTTGCACATTTTTCTTGCATTATACGTCTTTTATTCATTTTGCAAGTCAAAATGATGTATTTTTTACTGAACATACAGGTTAGAATAACCCATCAGACTTTCATCTACTTCACGTGCGCATTCACGTCCCTGTCTGATCGCTTTGACAACAAGAGATTGTCCTGTGTGCATATCGCCCGCTACAAAGACATTTTTCACGTTTGTTTTAAAACTATTTTGCTCTGTCTTGACGTTGGTTCTTGGTGTCAGTTCCACCTTAAAGGCATCCGTGACGTATTTCTGTGCTCCCAGAAATCCTGCAGCAATGAGTACAAGCTCGCAGTCCATGATCTTTTCACTGCCTGCTACTTCTTTACTATTCATTCTGCCTGTCTGAGGATCCTTTTCCCATGCAAGTTTTACAATCTTAACCGCTTTCAGTTTGCCGTTTTTATCTTTGATGAACTCTTTTACGGTAGATTCATAAATACGCGGATCGTGCCCGAATACAGCGATCGCCTCCTCCTGACCGTAATCTGTCTTGCAGATCTTCGGCCATTCCGGCCATGGATTGTTTGCCGCACGTTTGTCCGGTGCTTTTGGCATCATTTCAATCTGCGTCACGGATTTGCAGCCGTGTCTCATACAAGTACCTACACAGTCATTTCCGGTATCGCCGCCACCGATAATGATCACGTTTTTGCCCTTTGCGCTGACATAGTTTCCATCCTTGAAATCAGAATCCAGAAGAGATTTTGTATTCCGGCTCAGAAAATCAACCGCAAAGTAAATGCCTTCCGCATCTCTGCCCGGTGCTGTAATGTCACGCGGGTTGGAAGAGCCGCAGCAGAGTACGACACGGTCAAAATCCGCAAGCAGCTTTGCCGGCTTGATATCCTTACCGATATCTGTATTTGTCATAAAAGTGATACCTTCTGCTTTCATCACGTCGATCTTCCGGTCAATGATCCGCTTTTCCAGCTTCATATTCGGAATACCGTACATGAGCAGTCCGCCGATCCGGTCATGACGTTCAAATACCGTTACCAGATGCCCACGCTTATTGAGCTGGTCTGCAACAGCAAGTCCGCTTGGACCGCTGCCGATTACCGCTACCTTTTTACCGGTTCTCACTTTGGGCGGATGTGGCAAGGCATATCCTTTTTCATATGCATTTTCTATGATGGCATACTCATTTTCCTTAGTTGCCACCGGATCTCCGTAAAGTCCACACGTACATGCATTTTCGCAAAGTGCCGGGCAGACGCGGGAGGTAAATTCCGGGAAGTTATTTGTCTTTTTCAGTCTGTTATATGCCTGCTGCCAGTTTCCGGTATATACCAGATCGTTCCATTCCGGAACGAGGTTGTGCAGCGGACATCCGCTCGTCATACCGCACAGATCCATCCCTGCCTGACAGAACGGTACACCGCATTCCATACATCTTGCACCCTGCAGCTGCTGCTTTTCTTTCGGAAGGTGCGTATGGAATTCATTAAAATGTTTGATTCTCTCTTTCGGTTCCTCGGCTACTGAAACCTGTCTTTCATACTCCATAAAGCCTGTTGGTTTTCCCATGCTGCCACCTCCTACTTATTTTTGTTGGCATAAAATGCCTCGATCTGTGCCTGTTCTGCGGAAAGTCCCTTTTCCTCCATCTGCACGATCGCCTTCAGCATACGTTCATAGTCATGTGGGATGATCTTCTTGAACTTCGGCAGATATTCTCCGAAGTTATCGAGGATCTGTTTGCCCTTTTCGGAGTTTGTATAGGCAACATGCTCCTTGATCATATCCTTCAGCTCCAGTACATCGTATTTGGATGTGATTTCAGAAGAAGAAACCATGTCTTTGTTGACCTTTGTATACAGATCATTGTTTTCATCAAGTACATAAGCGATACCGCCGCTCATACCGGCTGCAAAGTTCTTGCCGACACAGCCAAGGATGACTGCACGGCCACCTGTCATATACTCACAGCCGTGATCGCCGACACCTTCCACAACAGCGATCGCACCGGAGTTACGAACGCAGAAACGTTCTCCCGCTACACCGTTGATAAAGGCTTTACCGCTTGTTGCACCGTACAGTGCCACGTTACCGATGATAATGTTCTCATCCTGCTTAAATTTGCTGCCCTTCGGTGGATATACGATCAGCTTACCGCCTGAAAGTCCTTTGCCGAAGTAGTCATTGGAATCACCGACAAGCTCCAGTGTCAGTCCCTTTGGAATGAATGCGCCAAAGCTCTGACCGCCCGCGCCGTTACAAAGTACACGGTAGGTGTCCTCAGGTAACGTATTGTAGAAACGCTTCGTGATCTCTGCACCGAGGATCGTACCGAATGCACGGTCTGTGTTGGTAACATCCACTTCTATGCTTCTCTTTGCACCTGTTTCGAGTGCTTTGCCAAGCTGCTTTAAGAGTACTTTTTCATCCTTTGTCTTTTCCAGATGGAAATCATATGCCTGTTTCGGATCAAAGGTTACCTTCTCCTTACTGCCTGCATATGGGTTATTTAAAATATTGCTCAGGTCGATACGTTCGTATCTGGCATCCAGTCCCTCGCGCACCTTCAGAAGATCAGTACGTCCAACCAGTTCATCGATCGTGTGGATACCAAGCTGTGCCATATATTCACGCATTTCTTCTGCAATAAAGCGCATGAAGTTTTCGACATATTCCGGTTTGCCGCGGAAACGCTTACGAAGCTCCGGATTCTGGGTTGCGATACCAACCGGACAAGTATCCAGATTGCAGACACGCATCATCACACAGCCCATCGTTACAAGCGGTGCTGTTGCAAAGCCGTATTCCTCAGCACCCAGAAGTGCTGCGATCACAACGTCACGACCGCTCATCAGCTTACCGTCCGTCTCGATGATGACCTTATTTCTCAGTCCGTTCATGATCAGTGTCTGGTGTGTCTCGGCAAGACCAAGCTCCCACGGAAGACCTGCATTGTGGATGGAGTTACGAGGTGCAGCTCCTGTACCGCCGTCATAACCGGAAACAAGCACTACCTGTGCACCGGCTTTTGCCACACCTGCTGCGACTGTTCCGACACCGGATTCCGATACAAGCTTGACAGAAATACGGGCATCTTTATTTGCATTTTTCAGGTCGTAGATCAGCTGCGCCAGATCTTCGATCGAATAAATATCATGATGCGGTGGCGGGGAGATCAGGCCGACACCCGGTGTGGAGTGACGTGTCTTTGCGATCCACGGATATACCTTGCCTGCCGGCAGATGTCCGCCTTCACCCGGTTTTGCACCCTGTGCCATTTTGATCTGGATTTCCTTTGCACTGGTCAGATATTTACTTGTTACACCAAAACGTCCACTTGCTACCTGCTTGATCGCAGAGCATTTGTTCAGTCCGTCCGGTCCGATGGAAAGCCGCTCCAGATCCTCGCCGCCTTCACCGGTATTGGATTTACCGCCCAGGTTGTTCATAGCTACCGCCAGGCATTCATGTGCTTCCTGTGAAATGGAACCATAGGACATCGCACCTGTCTTGAAACGTTTTACAATAGAATCCACACTTTCCACTTCATCAATGGAAATACCTTTTTTCGGATAGTTGAAATCCATCAGTCCACGCAGTGTCTTGATGCTTGTTTCATCATTCACGCAGGCTGTATACTGCTTGAACATCTCATAGTCGCCACGTCTTGTTGCTTCCTGCAACAGATGGATCGTCTTTGGATTGTACAGATGTTCATCACCGCCGGAACGCATCTTGTGATGGCCCGGACTGTCAAGTGTCAGGTCAGTTGCAAGCTCCAGCGGATCAAATGCCAGAGAATGCAGTTCATCTACCTGCTGCTCGATATCCTTCATTGTAATACCGCCGACGCGGCAGACTGTATCTGTAAAGTATTTGTTGATCACATCATAATCGATACCGATCGCTTCAAAGATCTTAGAACCCTGATAAGACTGGATCGTGGAAATACCCATCTTGGATGCGATCTTGACGATACCGCTCAGTACCGCATGGTTGTAATCGTCTACTGCCGCATAGTAGTCCTTATCCAGCATATGGTTGTCGATCAGTTCCTTGATGGACTCCTGTGCCAGATACGGATTGATCGCGCAGGCACCAAAGCCTAACAGTGTCGCAAAGTGATGTACCTCTCGCGGCTCTGCGCTTTCCAGAATGATCGCTACGCTTGTACGTTTCTTTGTGGTAACCAGATGCTGCTGCAGAGCGGAAACTGCAAGCAGGGATGGGATTGCCACATGGTTTTCATCCACGCCTCTGTCGGACAGGATGATAATGTTGACACCGTCACGGAACGCTCTGTCCACTTCTACGAACAGTCTGTCGATCGCCTTCTCCAGACTTGTATTTTTATAATATGTGATCGGAACGGTTTCTACCTTGAAGCCTTCCGCCTTCATGCTCTTGATCTTCATCAGGTCTGTATTGGTCAGGATCGGGTTGTTGACCTGCAGCACGTTACAGTTCTTCGGTGACTCTTCGAGCAGGTTACCGTCAGTTCCGATATAAGTTGTTGTAGAAGTAACGACTTCCTCACGGATCGCATCGATCGGCGGGTTGGTTACTTGTGCAAACAGCTGTTTGAAATAGTGGAACAGCGGATGTTTTGCTTTGCTGAGTACCGGAAGCGGGGTGTCCACACCCATGGCTGCGATCGCTTCACCGCCATTTTGGGCCATCGGCAGAATGCTCTGTTTCAGCTCATCATACGTATAACCGAATGCTTTCTGCATACGCTGTCTTTCTTCATAGGTAAATTCCGGAACACGCTCATTCGGGATTTTTAAAGAATGCAGCTCTACGAGGTTAGAATCCAGCCATTCTCCATACGGCTCTTTTCCCGCATAAGCATCCTTGATCTCATCATCATCAATGACACGGCCTTTTACCGTATCCACAAGGAGCATCTTGCCCGGACGAAGTCTTTCTTTCTTCACGATCTTTGTCGGATCGATCGGCAGAACGCCAACCTCGGAAGAAAGGATCAGCTGATCATCATCCGTAATAAAATATCTGGAAGGACGCAGACCGTTACGGTCAAGAACCGCACCCATCACATCACCGTCCGAAAACAGGATAGAAGCCGGTCCGTCCCATGGCTCCATCATCGTTGCATAATAATGATAGAAGTCTTTCTTCTTCTGGGACATTGTCTTATTGTTTGCCCACGGCTCAGGAATCGTGATCATGACTGCCAGTGGCAGATCCATACCACTCATGACAAGAAATTCCAGTGTATTGTCAAGCATTGCGGAATCGGAACCGGATGCATTGATCACAGGCAGGATCTTGTGCAGCTCTCCGTGCAGATGCTCGGATTCCATATTCTCTTCACGGGCAAGCATCTTATCTGCATTACCGCGGATCGTATTGATCTCACCGTTGTGCACGATAAACCGGTTTGGATGTGCTCTTTCCCAGCTCGGATTTGTATTTGTGGAGAAACGGGAGTGTACGATCGCGATCGCTGATTCGTAATCCTCATCCTGCAGATCCTTAAAGAAGGTACGAAGCTGTCCGACAAGGAACATACCTTTATAAACGATCGTACGGCTGCTCAGGGATACCACATAGGTCACATCTGTAGACTGTTCAAAGACACGTCTGACAATATAGAGTTTGCGGTCAAAATCAAGTCCCTTTGCCACATTATCAGGCTTCTTGATAAATGCCTGCATAATATAAGGCATGCATTCGATCGCCTTATGACCGAGCACGGACGGATAGGTAGGAACCTCTCTCCAGCCTAAAAACTCCATGCCTTCCTTTTCTACAATGATCTCAAACATCTTTTTTGCCTGATTACGCTGCAGCTCATCCTGTGGGAAGAAGAACATACCTACTCCGTATTCTCTCTCCTTACCAATAGAAAAGCCGAGGGTATTTGTGACCTTTGAGAAGAACTTGTGTGATACCTGTGTCAGGATACCCACTCCGTCTCCGGTCTTACCCTCGGCGTCTTTGCCGGCTCTGTGTTCAAGATTTTCTACAATTCTAAGTGCGTTTTCTACGGTCGCCCTGCTCTTTTGTCCTTTGATATTTACGCAGGCACCGATACCGCAGTTGTCATGCTCAAACGATGACCGGTATAACGGCGGTCGTTTGGCAGATGGTTGTGCGTCAAACATATCTGACTCCTTTCCCTGTCTGCTGCCAGTCGGTTTTCTTTTGTTAGAGAAACTATACCTCTATTTTTTTCATTTGTAAATAGTAACTTTTTGGTAAATTGTCAGATTATTTGAATATTTGTTTATTTTTGCATTATTGTGCGAATATTGTATTTGTTTTTTATGATATGCGCCATTTAATATACAATTATTCCGCATATCATTCCTGTTTTCTTTCCGGTTTTACAGTCCCAATCCGTATTTTTTTCAGAATAGTAGATCCGATTCTTCCTTTTGCAAAAAAGCCGCACTATCTTGCCTGCCTGTAAAATTTCCGGTACAAAAGCAGGCTGACCGTCGTTGTAATGATCTCCGTGCAGGGGAAGGTCAGCCAGAACCAGTCAAGCCCCAGACGGGAAAAAGCATAGCCAAGCGGTACAAATAAGCACACCGTACGAAGCACCGTCAGGAAGGAACTCTGAAAAAACGAACCGACTGCCTGAAAGAAAACAGGGAATGTCAGGGAGCTGACAAGCGGCAGAAAGGCCAGCCCGATCATGTGAAATGCATGAATACCGATCCTGATCACTTCCTCATCTCTCGAAAAGACCCGCAGCATCGGCCCCGGGATCGTTTCAAAACAGAGCACACCTGTCACCAGCATAAAGCCCATGCCAAATAAAAGAGCTTCCATAACAGTTTTATGACACCTGTTCCAGTCTCCTGCGCCATAGTTATAGCTGATGACAGGCACAATACAGGTCTGCATCGCACCAAGCGGGATAAAGAAGATCGTCTGCCACTTGTAATACAGTCCCAACGTTGTCACTGCCTGATCCGAAAAGCCCTTTAAGATCATATTCAGTCCGAAAATGTAAAAGGTATACGCAGACTGCATCAGTATATTCGGAAAACCCAGATAATAAATACGTTTGATATAGTTTTTCCATGTAGAAACCGCAGGCATTTTCCGATAGCCCTTCGACATGACAATGAGGGCTGCAACAATCTGTCCTGCCACGGTCGCAGCCGCCGCTCCCGCAATACCCATTTGGGGCACAAAGCCAAGCCCGAAGATCAGCACCGGATCCAGCATGATATTGACAACCGCTCCGACGATCTGTGCCACCATCGGCAGGCGCATATCTCCCTCTGCCTGCAGCACCTTTGTCCAGCCGCTTTCCAGAAAGAGCCCTATGCTGCACACACAGACGATCCGCCCGTATACAATGACTTCCCGGATGACATCGGATGATTTTGTAGAAATCCTTGCATAAGCAGGCATGAAAAAAAAGCAGAGCAGGGCAAACACGATCCATGATAAAACGGCAAGCGGCATTGCAAGCCCCGCACTCTCCTGACTTTCTTCTTCTCTTTCCAGGCCGCTGAAATGTGCCATCAGCGTATTGATCCCGACACCTGTCCCTACTGCCAGTGCGATCATCAACAGCTGCAACGGATATACAATAGACAGCGCAGTCAGTCCGCTCTCCGAATTACGTCCTACAAAGAAACTATCCACAATGTTATACAGTGCCTGGATCAGCTGTGCCAGCATAACGGGCGGTGCAAGCCGGAATAATATCTTTGCGATCGGATCCTTGCCAAAATCAACCGTTTTTTCCTTCATCTTTCCTTAAGCCTCTCTTAGCGTTTCTCTTTTTTCAAGCATCTTTATCGACTTCTTCATACAAAGAATACACGTTGGTACAATATAGATACATGCTGACACCCATGCAGTCTGATCAGCAAAACAAATGGCTGTATAACCATAAGTACCTGCAAATCCCATGCTGACAATGATACGGGCAATCATTTCCGTTACACCGGACAAGACCGTTCTGCCGGAATAGCCCAGCCCCTGTGTTACCATACGTGCTACATTCAAAATTCCAAGGCTCCAATAAAAGTATCCCATGCAACGCAGATATTTGGCAGAAGCATCCAATACTTCCACTGCATCTTTCTTGATAAAGATCATAGAAAGCGGTCTTCCCAAAAAGACCAGAATCACCCCTGCAAACAGTCCATACAAAACTGCAACACTGATTCCTTCCCAGAATCCTTTTTTTATCCGGTCAGCCTTTCCAGCTCCCAGATTCTGGCTGCAAAATACGGAAGCTGCAGTACCGAATGCATCAAACGGGCACATGGTAAATTGTTTGATCCGCATACCTGCTGTAAACCCCGATACACAGATACTTCCAAGACCGTTGTTGGCAGACTGCATCACCATACTGCCGATCGCCGTGATGGAAAACTGGAATCCTGTCGGCAGTCCCATTTTTAAAAGCTCCGCACTTGTATTCCTCTGCATGATCCGGTTTTCCTTTTTCAACCATAAAAGCGGCATTTTTTTCTTAATAAAAAACAGACATAGTACCGCACTGACAGCCTGCGCCGTCACAGTTGCAATAGCTGCCCCCATACATCCCCAGTGTAAAACCATAATGCAGAACAAATCCAAAAAAATATTCAATCCTGCTGAAAAAGCCAGAAACAGAAAGGGCGTTCTGCTGTCTCCGACCGAACGCAGGATACTGGAGAGATAATTATACATCAGCGTAAACGGGATACCCAGAAATATAACGATCAGATACCTGTAGGCGTCTGCATAAATATCAGACGGTACTGACAAAATATGTAAAATGCCATTACATAAAAGGGAGCAGGTAATTGTCAGAATGACTGCGATCAACGCTGTCAGAGCTGCACCGTTAAATACGCAGTCCCGCATCTTTTTCTGATCCCCTGCACCAAAATATTTCGCAATGGGAACGCCAAATCCCGCACAGCTTCCCATACAGAAACCAAGTACAAGGAACTGTACACTGCTGCTGGCTCCTACTCCGGCAAGTGCCTGTGCACCAAGTGTCTGCCCTACAATTGCTGCATCTATAATATTGTATGTCTGCTGCAAGAGATTCCCTGCCAGAAGCGGCATTGCAAAGCGCAGCATTAATTTCAGAGGGCTTCCCTCTACCATGGATGTTGACATAAGCTACCTTCTTTCCTCCTAGTATTATAACCATCCCCCATTTTTAGTCAAGATAGCCTCTACAACTCATGTATCATACAGCCTCTACAACTCATGTATCATACATCATTCTGCCTTCATATATTCTATCGACATTATACCATCCTTTGTTGTTCCTTCCTGATATACCAGTAGGTCAAAAGCAGAGAAATCCCCAGCATCAGGATCATACAGAATATGGTCTTAGTGCCTCCCGCAAAAAAGCCAAGCCTGGAGCAGGTATAGACAACTGCATTGGCACTGATATGGAACAGGATCGGTGCGCTGATCCTTCCGTAGCTTTCATACACAAGTGCCATGGCAAGTCCCATCAGGGATGCATACAGGATCTGCACCGGATTTCCGTGATAACAGCCGAATACAAGTCCGCTCAGCAACATGGCAAGGACACGCGGGAAATACTTTTTGATCCGGTTATAGATCACACCGCGGAATAAAAGCTCCTCCGTGCAGGGCATCACCAGTCCATATACGAATAGTCCCAGAGGAAGTGGAATTCCATATTGCGCACCGGCAACTTTCTGGTAAGAAGCAGAGTTTTGTGACAGCTGCAGCAGAGCGATAAACAGATTCAGAAACAGTGCCAGACTGATACCATAGCATGCGATCAGCCCCCATTCCCGGGTAATGCGTTTCTTTTTCCTTCTTGTCACAACCTCTGCGCAGTCCGGTATGCGGCTCTTCTGATAGCATCTGACCACATACGGCCATGTCGCCAAAGCTGCTGCCACATTCAGCCATGCACTGCATACCGCCGATACTTCCCCGGACTTTGCCAGCACGTAATATAGAATATTATAAACAACAAGCTGGATCAGCCAGTAAGCCGCAAGCGGCGCAAGGATCTCCAGTGTCTTTTTCAGGGAGCTCCTATCCGCATACTTCTGATATGGCTTTTTCCCGGTGATCAGGCTGGCAACTGCCTGCGGATCTTCTGCCAGATAAGTTGCTCCCGCCTTTGTCAGTTCGCCGTCATTTGCGTAGCCGTAGGTAACTCCTACACTGTCTACGCCGAAATGCCGGGCACCTTCAATATCAAATTTACGATCGCCGACCATCAGCACCTTCTTTTCGCTGTAAGCTCTTCCCACCCTCTTTTTGAGCTGGGCAAAGGTTTCTTCCATGACTTCGATCTTTGTCGTTCTGGTTCCGTCCTTCAGGCTTCCGACAATAATGCTGAAATATTGCTCGATCTCAAACATCTGCAATACCCTGTGAACAGATACCTCCGGCTTACTGGATGCGATTGCCAGAAGACAGCCATTATCCTTAAGCTCCTGCAGCATTTCCTTCACACCCGGATAGATCTTGTTTTCCGTGATCCCGACTGTTTCAAATCGTTCCCGAAAGGTTCGTACCGCCTTTTCGGTGTCTGCCTCATTCATTCCGTAAAATTCCCGGAAGCTGTCTGAAAGCGGCGGTCCGATAAACGGCTCCAGCTTGTCCAGATTTTTTTCTTCTATTCCGAAAGACCGGAGGGCATACTGAGCTGACTTGGTGATGCCTTCTTTAGAATCGGTTAATGTGCCATCCAGATCAAATAAAATATATTGATACATCATTTTCCTCTCTTGTTTCACAGGTTTTTTGCTCACGAATCCGTGCTTCCGCACTCCTCATCCTGCCTTTGCAGGATATTCGTTCGCTAGTCGCGCAGGAAAAACAAATGTCTGCTTCGCAGCCGCTTGTTTTTCAGGGTTTGTTGCTCACGAATCCGTGCTTCCGCACTCCTCATCCTGCTTCCGCAGGATATTCGTTCGCTAGTCGCGCAGGAAAAACAAATGTCTGCTTCGCAGCCGCTTGTTTTCAGGTTTATTGCTCACGAATCCGTGCTCCGCACTCCTCATCCTGCTTCCGCAGGATATTCGTTCGCTAGTCGCGCAGGACAAACAAATGTCTGCTTCGCAGCCGCTTGTTTTTCCTTTGCGCTCTACATTATACGCGTAAACTTCCTCTTGACGCAACTGGAAAATGTCGTTATAGTTGTTGTGTAAAAATTAAACAAGCGCTAGGGGAGCAACTGCTGAGATTGACCTATGGTCTAACCCTCAATACCTGATCCGGATAATGCCGGCGAAGGGAAGCCGAAAATACACAGCCATGGCTGTGTCCTTTTTCTGTTTCATTCTCCCCTCCTGCACACAAAGGAGGATTTTTTTATGTCTACATTTATCACCCGTGAGGACGGTTACTTCGCCCTTACCAAACCGGGCTATATCGCCCTTGTCATCCTGATGCTCATCATCATGTTCCTGACTGCTTTTATCGTGGATAAAAAGCAGAATGCCAAGAAGTTCCAGGCAAAGCAGCTTGCATTTGCAGGTATCGCCCTGGCACTGGCTTTCATCACCTCTTATATCAAATATGAGCTTCCGATGGGCGGTTCCCTTACTTTATTCAGTATGTTTTTCATCTGCTATATCGGTTATCTGTATGGCATCAAGGTTGGTCTGATCACAGCCTTTGCTTACAGTATCCTGCAGTTTATCCAATCAGGCGGCAGCTACTTCCTGTCTCCTTTCCAGACCTGCTGTGATTATTTCTTTGCGTTCACCGCACTTGGTCTTGCAGGTCTCTGGTACGGCAAAAAACACGGTCTGACGATCGGTTATATCGTCAGTGTGCTTGTCCGCGGTCTGTTCCATACGATCGGCGGTTATATTTACTGGATGGATTATATGCCGGAATCTTTCCCAAAATCATTGTCAGCGATCTACCCTATCGTTTATAATTATTCTTATGTACTGGCAGAAATGATCATCACACTGATCGTCATTAACCTGCCGCCTGTAAGAAAAGCCATCGATAAGGTAAGTGATATGGCTCATTCCTGATGCCGGTTCTTCCTTGTCCATTTGGTATGAAGCGCTGTATCCCGTCGATACAGCAGGAAAGGAAGAATGCCTATGATCACAATCAGTCTTTGCATGATCGTCAAAAACGAAGAAGAAGTACTTGACCGCTGTCTTTCCTCCATCGCAGATCTGATGGACGAGATCATCATTGTCGATACCGGTTCGACAGACCGCACGAAGGAGATTGCGCGGCGTTACACATCAAAGATCTACGATTTCACGTGGACAGGCAATTTTGCCGATGCCCGGAACTATTCCTTTTCCAAAGCATCTGCCCAGTATATTTATTGTGCAGATGCGGATGAGGTGCTGGATGCGGAAAATCACGCTAAATTCCGGCTTCTGAAAAAAGGACTTCTGCCGGAGATCGACATCGTGCAGATGTACTATTGTAATCAGCTTTCTTATAATACGATCTATAATTACGATAAAGAATACCGCCCCAAGCTGTATAAGCGGCTGCGTACCTTTACCTGGGTCAATCCGATCCATGAGACAGTACAGATCCAGCCCGTCATCTATGACAGTGACATAGAGATCGGACATTTTCCGACCTCTTCCCATGCTTCCCGCGATATTCAGGCATTTGAAAAAATGTATACGGATGGGCTGAGAATCCCTGCTTCGCTCCATACGCTTTATGCCAAGGAGCTTCTGATCGCCGGGCAGTACAGCGAACTGATGCACGCCATTCCGGTTTTTACCGATACGCTGCAGGACAATACGCGCAATCTGGATGAATGGATGGAAGCCTGCTGTATTCTGACAAGAGCTTACCGGGAGAAAAACGATATTCCGTCATTTTTCAAATATGCCATGAAGGCTGTAACCTTTGAAGGAGACGGCTGTGCAGAGGTCTGCTATGAGATCGGCTGCTATTATCTGTCAGTCTCTGATCCGCAGGAAGCATCGATCTGGCTTTCCGCCGCACTTTCCGCTCCATGCATCCTGCAACTTGAGGTACACAAAAGGGCGGAATCCGCTCTGCAAAAATGTCAGGGAAAACTTTCTGAATAAAATGTGTCATCGCACAAAAATACCCCCTTTCGTCAGACTTATTTTGTCCGGCAAAAGGGGTTTTCTTTATGATATGCGGGATGCTTCTTCCAGCTTAGAGAACGAATACAGTATTTTTTCTTTCACAGGCTTTCCGGACAGGCGCGCTACCGCCTGTCCGTAATAATCAAGCTGTGTCTCATATCTGTTCCAGAGTTCATCCATGCTCTGTACCCTGTCTGTTTTATAATCCAGGATCACGATACCGTCCGCTTCCTCAAAATACACATCAATGATTCCCTGCACCAGTACCTTTTCCGAAGCCGGAAATCCTTCCTGTACTTCGTCTGCCGCTACGGAAAGCACAAATGGCTGTTCTTTAAACAGCAGTCCTTTTTCCTGCGCCGCCGCCATTCTGCCTGCCACATCGGACTGCAGAAACGCATCGATCTTCCGGATATCGATCAGGCTGCCATATTCTTCACTCATTCTGCCATGCGCCACAAAAGAAGCAATATCCTGCTGCAGCGCTTTTTTTCTTTCTGCCGCACTATCATAGTTCCGATAAGCCGCAATATCCAAAAGCTCCAGCAGTCTGTGGAAGGCGCTTCCCCGTGCAGTTCCGCCACTCTTTTCTTCCTCACGCATAAATGCCGGAAGATATGGCTTTGTCACATCTTCTGTCTCAAACATCTGATGGACTTCCTCATCCATTGCCGCGATCTTCAATTCCGACACACTTGTCTTTGTGTAAAGTCCCTGCAGACCCGCATGTGGATATACATAAGAAAAACGCTCTTGCAGGCTCTCATACTGCGGATCTTCTGTCCCCTGCTCCAAAAGCTCCAGGGCTTCCTTTCTTCCGAGCTGCGCCGCCTGCGCTGCCAGATTTTGATACCGGAGATTTTCTTCCCGGACGATCCGAAGTCCGATATGCTCCGCATGCTTTGTCCGGGCAAGCAGAATATCATCCAGGAAACAGCCCACGCTGCTTCTTTCATAATCGGATACGGCGGTATCTTCTCCCTGCAGATACGCATATTCTAACAGGCGCTCCTCTGCCTTTTTCGTCGCCGCCGTCAGATACAGCCGCTGCTTTGCTCTGGTCATTGCCACGTATAATACGCGGGTCTCTTCTCCCAGACTGTCCCGTTTCAGTTTTTCCGCCAGCATCTGCTTGTGCAGTGTCTTCCCGGTTACCTGCCGCTTACTGTCAATATAGTTCATGGCAATGCCCCAGTCCGCATCCATCAGCACCTGCTTTGTCGTATCCCGCAGATTAAATTTACGATCCAGTCCCGCCACAAAGCAGACCGGAAATTCCAGTCCTTTACTTTTATGGATCGTCATGATCCTGACAACATCCGCCTGCTCGGAAAGGAGAGACGATTCTCCAAAATCCACGTCATATTTCTGCAGCTGCTGCATATAGCGGATAAACTGAAACAGCCCATGATAGCTGGTTGCCTCAAATTCCACCGTCTTTTCCAGCAGCATTTCCAGATTGGCACGTCTCTGCTCCCCGCCCGGAAGTGCTGTCATATATTCAATATAATGAAAACGGCGCATCACTGCCTGCGCAAACTCAGGCATAGTATCCGTCACTGCCTGCTCCCTGAGCTCTGTCAGCATCTGCAGTGCTTTTTGTATCTTTTCAGCCAGCACCGGATCTTCTGCCTGCTCCGGATCTTCTGCCAGAAGCACATATTCCCGGAAGCTTTCGTACAGGCTTCTGCCACGCGTCGTCTTTGCCCGGATCATTGCCAGTTCATCTTCCGTAAATCCCATGAAAAGAGAAGTTGCCACACTGCAGAACGGAATATCCTCATATGGATTGTTGCACACCCGCAGAAAATCCATGAACAGACTGACCTCCATCGCGGAAAAATACCCTGTTTTCGAGGTAACGTGCACAGGGATCCCTTCCTCTGTCAGCACTGCCTGCAGCTGCTCGATCGCACTTGCGCCGCCGCGCACCAAAATCACGATATCCCGGTAAGACAGCGTATGGATCTGTCCGGTTTTGACATCCTCGATCTGCTCCTTGCCCACAAGCGCACGGATCTGTTCTGCGATCATATAGGCTTCGCCTTCGCGGACTGTGAGCGTATCTTCTTCCTGACTTTCATACAATAGCAGCTCCGTGCTGCCCGGCTGCATGGAAAGTCCCGGATATAACCGGGCATCCGCATCATATGCGATCCCGCCGATCTCAGGCTCCATGATCACAGAAAATACGTCGTTGACACTCTCTAAGATTTCTGCACAGGAACGGAAATTCTTCTTCAGCGTGATGAGGCAGCTTTCTTCCTCTCCGCTCTGATAGCTTCTGTATTTTTCCATGAAAATCTCCGGTCTGGCAAGTCGGAATTTATAAATACTCTGCTTCATATCGCCCACCATGAAACGGTCAGGCTTTTCCCCCTTCCGGGAAACGCTCGAAAGCAGAAGCTCCTGTACCATATTGGAATCCTGATATTCATCGATCATGACTTCTTCATAAAATGCCTGATAGCTCTTTGCCGTTTCTGTCAGCTCACCGTCTCTGATCAGAACGGATAATGCCGCATGCTCCGCGTCGGAAAAATCCAGTATGTTTTTCTCCTTCTTTGCCTGCGCAAGTGCTTCTCTGTATACAAGTGTCAGATCAAGCAGTGCCACGGAAAGGGCTGCCGCCTGCTGCTCCCTCTCCAGCATAATATCTGCCGGATCCGAAAAGTACACTGCAAGCTTTGCAAGCAATGTCTTGTAAGAATCGCGCAGATTTTTTGCCTGCTGCCTTTCTGCTTCCCCGACACTTTCATCCTTTTTCCGGGAAAGCATACTCCATTTCACTTTGATGATCCGCTCTCCTAGTGCATACAGATCCTCTATCCCCGCAATGTGTCTGCTCTGCGCAAGACAGTCCTGCAGGAAAGCTTCGTCCTGTTCCAGACATTCCGCATACATATAAGGCCCCGCCGGCTTTTCACATATCTTCTGTGCTGCCCCTGCAAGAGAAACAGCCGCCTGCAATGTCTTTTCCAGCCGTTGCAGCAAATACTGCATCCACTGCGTCTGCCAGAGCGTATCCGCCGTTATATGTTCCAGCTCTTTTCTACAGTGTAAGAGCCACTCCTCCGGCCATGGATGGCTGTCCGCATAACGATACAGTTCATCCACCAGTGCTTCCAGCCTGCCATCCTTTGCATCCGGGCTGAGCGCATCCGCAAGTTCCAAAAAAGAAGGCTCCGCTTTGGCATACGCTTCTTCCAGCACCGCCTGCATCACGTCCTTTTCCAGCAGCCGGATCTCTCCCGGATCTCCGATCCGGAATGACGGATCCAGATCGATCTCATGAAAGTGGTTGCGCAGCAGGAACATACAGTAGCTGTCAATCGTCGTGATCTGCGCATTATGGATCAGTGCTGCCTGCCTTTGCAGATTTTCATCCTCCGGGTGCTCTGTCTGTGCCTGCAATAAGGCTGCATGGATCCTTTCGCGCATTTCCGCTGCCGCTGCACTCGTAAAGGTCACAATGAGCAGCCTGTCGATATCGATCGGATCCTTTCCCGTGATCCGTGACAGGATACGCTGTACCAGAACCGCTGTCTTGCCGCTTCCCGCCGCAGCAGATACCAGTATATTTTTATTTCTCGTCTCGATGACCTTCTTCTGATCCTCCGTAAACTGCACGTTCCATCGCCTCCTTTCTTTCCTCGTCTGTGAGCGGCGTAAGCTCCTGCAGACGGTAGCCGTCTATTCTCTCATCCATCCGGCAGACTTCCCGATATTCGCAAAAATCACAGCTTGTATGATTTCCTGTTTTCAGCGGTGTTACCGCAATCTCTCCTTCTGCCATCTGCTGCATCATCTGCTCCGCCTTTTTCTGCGTGTAGGAAAGCAAAAGCCCCAGATCTTCCTGTGAAATCACCTGCGAAGCCGCCTTAAAGCTGCCATCCTTTTTTCTGCCGACACGTATGACATCCGAATCCGTCGTAAAGCCCTGATCCAGCATGGTAAGGACACAATCCTCTCCAAGAAGCAGCCCATCCGGCTTCATCTGCTTGCGGATCTCTGCTTCGATCTCCTCTTCTGCCTTTGTACCTTCTATTTCAATGATCGGCTTCTGCAGTCTGTAATACAGCATTGCCGCCGGTATAATAGTTGTCTGTGGGTAACGTTCCTGCAAAAATGAAACCGCCGCATTCATATAAACAGGGAGCTGCATAGACAGTCCGTAATACACATCATCCATTGAAAACTGCTTCCTGCCCGATTTATAATCCATAACCTTCAGATAGATCTCGTCGTCTTCCCTGCGGATGTCGATCCGGTCGATCTTGCCGACCAGCGGAAAAACACCTTTCATACGGAATTTCTGTTCAAAATAAGCCGGCTCAAAGCTGCCCTTCTGCATCTGATACTGCATTGTCCTGACACTACGCAGCAAAAGCCTGTGCATCTGCCGGATTCTTCTTTCGTTTCTGGCACTGCTGTACAGGATCGTTTCACCATATTCCTTCGTGAGTACGGAAAATGCATCCCAGAGCCGCTGTTCCATTTCTTCTTCGGTCAGCGTCCGAAGCGAAATGCCATCCTCTTTCAGGCTCCGTTCAAACAGCTCCAGCACGCCATGATACACACTGCCAAAGTCCACCGCCTCAAAGATATATTTCGCTCTTGGCATCAGCTCCAGTCCATAGCGCAGGAAATGCGCATAGGCACAGGAAGCAAAAAGCTCCAGTCTGCTGACACTGCCCTGATTCCGCTCCGCATACAGGCTGTCTGCCGCCTGTCTGGACAGCTTGCCCGGCTCATATCGGTAAAAAGCTGCTTCCCGGATCTTTTCCGCATCCGGTGTATCATACACCTTCTGCAGGACACGCAGCTTAGGAAGTGCTGTCTTTTCCAGACTGCCTTCCCTGTATTTGCGCAGTAGTCCTGCAAAATCGTCCAGTCCGTCCTCTGCACTTTCCACTTCTGCAAGAAATCCTTCGTTTTCCTCTGTTTCCGTCTGTACATGCAGCTTTGGAAACAGCCCTGTCATAACACGGATCAGATAGGAGGGCAGTCTTGTCCTTCCGGCGCTGTCCACCTTAGCATAGGACAAAAAGAGGTATTCCGCCGGCTTTGTCATATTCTGATACAGGTAAAGCTGCTGTTCAAACAGCTTCTGACGCGGGGAAGGTGCCAGCTCTCTGCCGCTCTCGATCAGATATTCCCGTTCCATATCCGATAGCAGGCCACCATTGCCGCCACGCGCAGGGATCACCCCGTCGTTAACACCAAGGAAAAACAATGCTTTGATCTTTTTTAAACGGGTCCGTTCCATATCGCCTACCACAACCTGATCGACATTTTGCGGGATCGTTCCGATCTGGATCTCCGAAACACCCGCCTCAAAAATCTGGATAAATTCGTCCAGGGAAAGCGGATCTTCTCCGATCAGTCCGTAGATCTGGTCAAGCAGATCCATCAGCGCCGGATAGATCTTTTCAAATTCCTTTGCTTTGACAAGATCTCCCGTCTCTGTAAACTTTTCCGCCAGATCCCGGCACTTTTTCTGCAGGCTGTTTTTTTCACACAGGCTGTATACCTGCATCGTATATTCCTTTGCTGTTTTGCAACGGACAAGCAGTGGTGCGATCTCCTCCATCAGCTTCTCCCGCAGAGCATTCATCTCGCCTGCTTCCTCTCCGCGTGCAAATAGCTGTCCATACTGCTTTCTGCCGTGGATTCCCATTTTCATCACATACAGATCCAGCCTGTCGATCTCATCCATCGTCAAAGCCGTCATACCTGTCCGCAGGAAACGGAACACACTTTCATAGGAAAAGTTATCCCGCACAAGCTGCAGGGCACCTTTGACATATTCTACCGCCGGCTGGTGCAACACACTCCGGTTCTGGTCTAAAAACAGCGGGATTTTGTAACGCAGAAACTCCTTCTCCACAATGCTTGCATATCCACTCAGATCACCGGTCACAACTGCAATATCCCGATAGCAATACCCCTGTTTCCTGACAAGTCTTTTGATATGGATACACATCTGCTGTACTTCGCTGACAAGCGTTTCTGCCTCACCGATCCGGATCATCTGCGTTTCCTTCGGATAAAATGCCTTATCATAGCGGAACAGATGCGCCTCCAAAAATGCCAGCTCCGGGTTATGCAAATACCTGTTGACCGGCTTCTTTGTCAGATAAATATCCTGTCTTACCGTAATATCTTCCTTCCGGGCAAGCCCTGACAGCTTATGGTACGTCCCTGCGGAAAGCCCGAACAGATGCTGCTTTGTCCGGTGCAGATCCGCCCCGCTGTCCGCATCCAGCGTAATGATCACTTCCTGCGCCACATGCATGAGTTCTAAAATGACCCGGTTCTGGATCGGCGTAAATCCGGTAAATCCGTCAAATACCAGCACCGCATTTCGCAGGATATGAGACTGCGGAATCATATGGCACAGCTCATCAAGTGCTTCTTCCGTTACAATATATTTCTCCTGAATATACTTCTGAAAGCCTTCATACAAAAGCTTCAGATCACGCAGCTTATAAGGAAGAAGCCCTCTGCCCTTTGCTGCATCTGCCATGTCCTCCAGCTCATCCGGGGAGATATCATACTGATAAAATTCCGACAGCATGGACTTGACCTCATGGATATAGCCCGGCCGCTTCAGCTTCTTTTGAAACAGTACAAGCTCCTCTTCCACATCCGCTGCCACCTTACGGAGCACAAGGTTTTTCCCCGTATCATCCAGCATCACACGTTCTTTCTGTCCCACTTCGTCCGCGATCCGGTGAATGAGCCTGGAAAAGCTCAGTACATCGATATTCATAATGCCGCCATGCGGATGCATCTCACAGATCTCTTTTTGTGTGTACATCGTAAACTGATCCGGTACCATCAGAAAGAAATGCTTTGCCATATCCTGCTGTGACTGTTCTATGACCTTTTGAAAAACCAGCGTGCTCTTTCCACTGCCGGAGCCGCCAAATACAAATTGTAATCCCATGTTCTGTCCTCATGTCTGAAAGTTCTGATCTACTTTTATTTCTTCATCCAGTGTACCATTTTTAGAGGTAATTTGTCACACTTTCTCTCTCATTTCCAAATCATTTTCAACGCGTGCTTTTCTATGGGTGTATTGACATTTTCACACACGCTTTATAAGATAATGCATGAAATCTATATATACTGTTTCGTTTACTATTTCATTGATATAACATCGGAGGCACTATGGCAGAAAACAGACCTGCAGAAGCAGCATTTGAAAAGTTGATCGGTAAGCAGCCGCTGACTGACGAAGAGTTAGCCGCGCTGCTTAATGCGGCAGACTATGACGACCGCCTTTTTGCAGAAGCGGATCTTGTCCGCAGACAGGTGTACGGAGATACTGTTTTTGTGCGCGGTCTGATCGAGTTTACCAATTACTGCAAAAATGACTGCTACTATTGCGGTATCCGGGCCGGAAACAGTCATGCTGACCGCTACCGGCTGACAGAAGAAGAAATCCTCTCCTGCTGCAGGGAAGGCTATGCACTCGGCTTTCGTACCTTTGTCCTGCAGGGCGGGGAAGATCTTTATTTTACAACAGAGCGGATCTGCTCTCTTGTGGCAGCGATCCATGCGGCATTTCCCGACTGTGCTATTACACTCTCCATCGGCGAAAAGACAAGAGAAGACTATCAGGCCTATTTTGATGCAGGTGCAAGGCGGTATCTGCTGCGTCATGAAACAGCAGATCCGGCGCACTATGAAAAGCTGCACCCCGCTTCCATGTCACTTGCCAACCGCAAACGCTGTCTATATGATCTGAAGGAGATCGGCTATCAGGTCGGTGCAGGCTTTATGGTAGGTTCCCCTTACCAGACAACCGCACAGCTTATCTGCGACATCCGCTTTTTGCAGGCACTTTCTCCGGATATGATCGGTATCGGACCTTATATTTCCCACGCCCAGACACCTTTTGCCGGTCAGCCAAACGGTTCGCTTGCGCTTACCTTACGGCTGCTTGCCATTTTACGGCTTCTGTTCCCTTATGTACTGCTCCCCGCCACGACCGCACTCGGTACGATCGCACCAAACGGCAGAGAACTCGGACTGAAAGCCGGAGCTAACGTAGTCATGCCCAATCTGTCACCTGTCCGTGTCAGGAAAAAGTATGAACTGTATGAAAACAAAATCTGCACCGGCGAAGAAAGCGCACAGTGCAGAACCTGTTTAGAGCAGCGTGTCAAAGCTGCCGGCTATCATATTGTAACGGACATCGGTGATGTCAGACGTTAGGCAAACACTCTTTTGATGCTGTCATAATGCAGGAACTTGCCCTCTTTTCCAAGTGCAGCGATTTCCTGCGCAGTTGCCAGCATATAACCGTCTGTTTCTGCTTCCTGCAGCTTCAGATCCGTTTCCGCAAAATCCAGTGTGAAGCAGTAAACATCTACAAAATAGTTGTCCCCTTCTCCCGGATTTTCTCTTTTATAAGTAAACACATAACCGCCATCGGCATTTGCCACATCAAGTCCTGTCTCTTCCAGTACTTCACGACGTACCGCATCTTTAGAATCCTCACCAGCCTGCGCAGCACCGCCGGATACTTCCCAACAGCCCGGTGCCCATGCCTTTGTCATGACACGTTTTGTAATGAGGAATTTCCCATCCGTTCTTTTCACCACGCCAAGCACGGTCAGATGATATTCCCCGTCCTGCAGGATCCAGTCGTTCCGCTTCATCGTACGGCCGGTTCTTTCTTTATTTGCATCATAAATATCCCAAAATTCCATAATTTCCTCCTTCTTACAGAAGCGGTGCAAACAGACGCAGGAAGTACTGTCCCAGTCTCTTGAGCGGAGATCTTGCAGTGTGGTAATTGTTTCCTACCTCGGTTGAAACCGCAAATACTTCTTCAAAATCCTGACGGATGTCTTTGATCGCCGGTACATCATATAAATACACACCGTTTTCAAAATGGAAATACAGACTTCTATAGTCCAGATTGATCGTTCCCACTGTCGCGATCTTTCCATCGCAGATACACTGCTTGGCATGACAGAAGCCCGGCGTATATTCATAAATACGCACGCCATCCCGGATCAGCCCCGCATAATAAGAACGCGTCAGCCTGTATACCAGCTTCTTATCCGGAATACCCGGTGTGACGATCCGCACATCGATACCGCGTTTGGCTGCCAGCCCGAGCTCGCGCTTCATTTCATCACTGATGATCAGATACGGTGTGATAAAATATACATATTCCGTTGCGCCCTTGATAATGTTCATGTAAACATTTTCACCTACGCGCTCCCTATCCAATGGGCTGTCCGCATATGGCTGTACATAACCGCCGCCCTTTGCTTCAAAAACACCGTCCGGCAGATACTTTTCATACTCTGTATCCGTACTCCGGATGGCATTCCACATTTCCATAAAGATCAGCGTCAGACTTCTGACCGCTTCTCCCTCCAGCCGAACGCCGGAATCCTTCCATACACCGTACGGATGTGTAATGTTAAAATACTCATTTGCCAGATTATAGCCGCCTGTAAAACCGACTCTGCCGTCAATAACCGTGATCTTACGGTGATCTCTGTTATTCATAAAAATATTCAGAACAGGCATCATCGGATTGAAGATCCTGCAGTCAATGCCATGCGCCTTCATCTGCTTGACAAATTCCGGACTGATAAAACCGACACTGCCCACGTCATCATACACGATGCGGACCTCCACGCCTTCCTTTGCCTTCGCAAACAATACAGCTTTCATTTCCGCAAATGCTTCCCTGTCCTCTATGGCATGGTATTCCATAAAGATGAACTTCTGCGCCTTCTTCATCTCCTCGATCTGCGCATGAAATCCATCAGCTGCTTCTTTATAAAAGACTACATCTGTATTCTCATACAGCGGATAGCCTACCTTATGTCCAATGTAATAAGACTGATGATAAGCAGTCACATCCTGCTCTTTCAATTTCTCCATGACCGGATCATCTTTTCGCAGATACACACGGAGCCTTTCCCATGTAGCATGAAAACGCTTCCGCATTCCTTTTGTGGCACTGGAATGACCGCAGAACAGATACAGGCAGACACCCATGATGGGGAACAGCAGGATCAGCATGATCCACGGCATTTTCATGCCCGCATTCATTTCTCTTCCGTAAATATGCAGCACCAATATAAATGACAACACGCTTGTTCCCAGTGAGATCCATGTGGAATATGCATTTAACCGGACCAGAAGATACAGGATCCATAAAACCTGTACCAGCACTGATAATGCTGCAAATACCAGTCTGCTGACACTGTTTTTTACCGCGCCTTTTGTTTCAGCTCTCATTTGTATATATCACCTACCTCGTACCATCATAACAAAATCCTGCGGAAAAATCTACCTGTTTCCGTTCAGACAGCCAGCCGGCATTTTCATTCACGTAACCCGCCGGATCACCTGCCTGCTCTGCCAGTTACCTGCCTGCTGCGTTACCTGCCTGCTGCATTACCTGCCTGCTGCCAAAAAAATGGTTGACATTATGGTACAATCCCCATATAATTACTTCTGGTAATTACCTTGGGTAATTATTATGCAATAATCAGAAAGGACATGTAAAAATGGAAATAGCAACTATAAAAGCCGTGCTGGATGCCTGCTATCAGGCACAGCGGATCCGCGCCATGCTTCCCACGCTTCCCGATGGCGTTACCCCCTCCTACATTCATTTCTTTGATCTGATCGAAACAATGGAGCAAAAGGGCATGCGCGTAAAAGTATCCGATATCAGCGACAGACTGGGCATTCCGCGCCCCGGCGTAACACGGACTGTTAAGGAAATGGAAGCAAAAGGCTATCTGCAGAAGGTTTCTTCTGCGCAGGATAAGCGTGTGACCTATCTTTCCATGACGGAAGCCGGAAAAGCACTTTCCCGGAAATATAACGAAGAATTTTTCAGTCTGCTTGCACCATTGCTTTTGGATATCACGGAAGAGGATGCAGACTGCACGATCCGCACGATTACAAAAATGTATAACATAATGTCCGAAAGGAGGATTTCTCTTACATGAATGATAAAACTGATTTTACACAGGGAAGCATTCTCAAAAAACTATCGCTGTTTATGCTTCCGATCTTAGGTGCCCTTGTCCTGCAGGCAGCCTACGGCGCTGTTGACCTTCTGGTTGTCGGACGCTTCGGTTCTACAGCAGGACTTTCCGGTGTTTCCACAGGCAGTCAGGTACTGAATCTTGTGACCTTTGTGGTCATACAGCTTGCCATGGGTATTACCGTACTGATCGCGCGTTACCTTGGCGAAAAAAAGCAGAAACAGATCGGAGCTGTACTCGGCGGCGGTGCCATCGTCTTTACAATACTTGCCCTCGTCCTGCTCGTGATACTGGTATGCTTTGCGCGTCCGATCTCGATTCTGATGCAGGCACCTCCAGAAGCACTGACAGCTACAACAGGTTATGTCCGGATCTGCGGTTTTGGTATTCTCTTCATTGTTGCCTATAACTTACTTGCTGCCATTTTCAGAGGACTTGGTGACAGCCGTTCTCCGCTGCTCTTTGTGCTGGTTGCGTGTATCGTTAATATTATCGGCGATCTTGTTTTTGTTGCAGGACTGCACATGGATGCGGCAGGTGCTGCCCTTGCCACGGTTCTGGCGCAGGCTGTCAGCGTTGTATTTGCACTTTGTATACTGGTAAAAAAAGAGCTGCCCTTTACGATCACAAAGGCAGATTTCAGGTTAAATGCACAATGCCGCAAATTCTTAGGCATCGGACTTCCGCTGGCACTGCAGGAATGTCTGACCCAGATTTCCTTTCTGGCACTCTGTGCCTTCGTCAACCGTCTGGGACTGACCGCTTCCTCCGGTTACGGTGTTGCCTGTAAGATCGTCAGCTTTGCCATGCTGATCCCAAGTGCCCTCATGCAGTCCATGGCTTCCTTTGTCGCTCAGAATGTAGGCGCAGGCAATCCCAAACGTGCCCGCCAGTCCATGCTGACCGGAATTGGGATCGGGCTTGTCTTCGGCTGCTTTGTATTTGTGCTTGTTCTGCTGAAGGGAGACCTGCTGACCGGTATTTTTTCTACCGATGCAGAGGTTGTCCAAAACGGCTTTGCTTATCTGAAAGGCTTCGCCCCCGAAACGATCCTGACCGCTGTTTTGTTCAGCATGATCGGCTATTTCAACGGCAATAACCAGACGCTCTGGGTTATGATCCAGGGGCTCACGCAGACACTGCTTGTCAGATTACCTCTGGCTTACTTTATGAGCATCCAGCCAGATGCCAGCCTGACAAAGATCGGTCTTGCCGCTCCTGTTTCCACCGCAGTGGGCATTATGCTGAATGTACTCTTTTTCATCTATTTTCAGCGGAAGCTGGCAAAAGGGAAGAGAGAAGCCTAAACGACTTCTCTCTCTTTTTATATATCAGATTCTGCTTTTTTATAATAAATATATACAGTCACTGGACAGAAAATCAGAAATGTAAGGAATACTTCCATTCATTAGTATCAATCATATCTATATTTTCATATGTATAAAATACATTGTCTCTGCTCTTTCTGCAAAGATTTTCATGATATCCTTTTTAATATATTTATTTCATCTGTTCAAAAAACTTACACCCCGTAATGCCTTTACATTTGCATATTTTTTGATTACAAATACCTTTATATGTATAATGTACACACATATTTCTGTTACGTTTCCTATTTTTTGATAAACTATTAGATGTTTTTACTCCATATATAAAATGCATATTTCCTTCATTGGGATAACTTTTTGACATCCTTTTACCTCCTCATATGTCCATAATATCTCCTATCTTCTATATTTCTTATCCATTTGCTAATTTCCCACTATCTTGATTTTAGTCTTTGGTATATACACAAAATGTATACTGTTCACCTAATGATCACTCGTTATTATCAATAACTATACCTTATCCATCTAGATTATTACCACTCCTTAATGTCAAATTTTTTCATCTTTTCATCAAGGAAATTATCATATTCTTCCCAGTGTGGAAATTTATGTTCTTCTTTATAAAATGCCTTTGTATGATTCCTAATATCTGCGTGTAACATTTCATGATAGAGCAGAAATTTTATTACTTCTGGTTTTACATCTTTTGAATTTAAAACGCTGTTGATTTCGATGTTGTGAGATTCTTGCCAGAATCTTCCATAAAATACTTTGTAGGGTTTGTCTGTCCAAGATATTTTATGTATATCTGGACGTTTTCCATCAAACATTTCCTTTATTACTTCATCTGCAAGTTTCTGAATATCATGATATGGTGTTCTATCAAACTCTATCCATTCTAATGGAAGTTCCTCAACTTTTTGACCAATGATTACTTTTTTATCCTTATATATTTTTGCCTTGGATACCTTCTCTTGATAAATCTCTCTACTTGGATAAAGGTCTCTTGCCACATCATATGTATCATAAATTTCTCCGGCGAGATCTACGACATCTCTCTGTTCCTCCTCCGCTCTATTTGCGACATAGACAGGATCAATCATCTTACGATGTCCAAGTGCATGTAATGTTGGCGGTATCTCATTATTTCTGAAATTGTCAATCAATATCTTCATATCACTGACTAAAGGTTTATCTCCAAATCCACAAAAATATTTGTCTATAACCTGTTCTGCCGTTATTCTTGCATTATGTATCCAATATTCCTTATCTTTATTCATATTCAAAAAACCATCTAACTGGCTTTCAAATACAAGCATACAAACATCAATACCCTCATCATCACAAAGAGTATACCAGCCAACCGGAATCATAACTTCTTCATGTAATATCTGGCTTTTCACAACGACACTATTATATAGTTCCTGACACATCTTCCATTCATATTCATGATAGGTATACCGTTTATATTCTTTTGCCTCTGGAATATATTTATCTTCACGTTCTTCATTCATAATCCATTCTGGATTCAACCATTTTTTAAATACTGACCATTTATCGTGAAAATCTATTATATTCACTGTTTCTGTTCCATGATCGGCTTTCGGGCCGCGCATCCCTCTTCCAATACATTGCATCAAAAGCCCTTCACTCTGTGTCGGTCTTGTAAGCATAACAGTCTGAATACTGGGTACATCCGTACCCTCTGTCATAATATTAACATTTACAAGAACATCCAAATCTCCATTTTTAAAGTCATTGATCGTCTTTGTATTATCATCCTTTCCGGAATAAATACAGCCTACATGAATTTTTCTTTTCTTCAATTCATCATAAATAAATCTACAGTGGACTACATTTAGAGCAAATATCAAAGTCTTCCCATATTCATCTTTATGATTCATATATTGCTCAATAATCACCTTATTTCTGGATGCAGAATCAGCAATCTTGCTAATCAGTGTCTCTGGTAGTTCTCCATATCTACGTATCAATTTTTCCTCATCTACACTCATAATTGGTTCAATTTCTTCTTCCGTTTCAATTCGGTCAAATTTGGGGTCCGCCAAAATTCCTTTTTTGATTAGTGTACTCAATGAAATATTATATATTATATGATTTCCAAACAGTTTCATGAGCGCCTTACTCTCTTCATCATTTGCTCTAATAGGAGTTGCTGTGATACCCAAAAGCTTAACATCTTTTCTGCACTTTTTGATAAATCGAATCGTTTCCTGGTAAGATGGTGCTAAAGTATGATGACATTCATCAACTACAACCATAACTCGTTTTCCCAATACTCTTCTTAAATGCTCTCTATTACGATACACAGAGCTAACACTTGCCACAATTACTTCATGCTTATCAATCTGTGACATCCTCAAGTGTTCACCCGAAACACAACTTAACCGATAATGCTTTATATTGGGATTTTCAATCTTGGAAAGACCTGCAAATCTGTAAAAACAGTCTGCTGCTTGGTCAATCAACATATGTCTATGAGCCAGCCAAAGGATTTGATAGCCTCTGCTAATCATTTCTTTTATAAGAAAATAGGTAGCAGTTCTTGATTTACCGGATCCGGTTGGCATAACAAGCATACCATCTGTCATATTCTCATCAACAAAATATTTCTTTAATGCACTAACAGCATCATTCTGAAAATCATATAAAGGTATATCCTCAATCTTTGTAGCCTTCATATCTAATGTCTTTGTATAGCGGAAATTGCTGTATTCCTGTGGTTGTATAGATAGTCCACTAATCGACAACAATGCAGCTTTATATGCATTAACTAATGTATCTGTTGTTCTCTTTTTGCTTAAAGCTGTAAGTTTTCCATTTCTACTTTTTTCTGTAATCTTTAATGCCTTACAAATCTCAGACACCTGTCTATCATATTGGGGCAAAAGCTCGTTATCAAGAATGTTTCTGTAATCATATATAAATCGCTTATCGGGATATCCACAAATACCGTTTACACAACCAACAATTGCATCTTTATCATTTGTTTTTAAATACAATTCCTTATCCTCTACATTCTCCGTAGCCTCAATAATTGACTTTAAAAATGAAGTATCAAATGTTTCCCATGTGAATTTCATATTACTTTACCTCCTTATCCATCCAGTTTTCACCATCATATTCCTCAATAGATCGCAGCATTTTTTTCACATATTCGACTTCTTTCTTTGACGCCCCTTTACCAGCGGCATACCAAATCTGAGACCTTCCCAATCCAAAATCATCACTAGCCGTACTATTCGGAACAAACCAATTGCTTGACTCAAAACGTGTAGAATATGGTAAAAGAACACAATCTTCTTTTTTAGCTTCAAACCAATATGTCTGTTCATATCCGTTATTGAAGCACATAAAATGTGGATATCTGTAAACGGTTGCATTTTTATAAAATCCAACAACTCGCATAGATTTTGCTCCTTGAGCCTTAGCTACAAATACTACCGTAACATTTTCACAAGATTCTTCCTTTTTACACATTTCACATCCCACAATATTCTCGATATGTAATTGTGTAGCACCTCTTTTTCCACCGGAAAGTCGACAAAATCCAATGCATTTCTCATTACTTTCTCCTTCTTCTATTACAGGATCAAAGTTATAGCACTCATGTGCAAGCCCTGTATCCGTAACATAGCTCCCACCATTTTCCGGTTGATCTTTTTCTGAAATTCCTTTGTAATATTTCATATTGGCTACTCTTGCAAAAATAACTGGTTTCATAATTCTATCTCCTTTGTTATCATATTTTTTTTAGTTATGACGCGTCTGTTCTTATGAACTGCTTATACAATAACAAATAACTCTCAAGCACATAATGGGATAAGTTATCCCCTTCTTAAAATTAACTACATCTCAACTTCTTTACCAGCTTTATTCCAACATGCAATTCATAGTCCTTTGCAAATTCTGCTACTGTGTCACCTTGCTCTAGCGCCTTTATAAAAATATAATCAGCCATACATTTCTCATACAATGGGCCATCACATAATTCAAAATATTCATTTGCTTCTTCAAATGACATTTTTAATCCAAGACAAAATTTATATAAAAAATGTCTTGTACATTTTGTTGTACCTATAATAGTTTTCCGAATTGTATCATAAGGTATTAAACATAGATTTTCCAATTCATCATTTGTCTTTTCTACTGAATAATCATTTTCTACAGTAAACTGCATCTTTCGTTTTCCAATTTTCTCCCTTAATTTCTTTTGCGTCTCCAAAAAAGGAACTAATTCGGATGCTGTCACACGTAAACTACAATCTTCCGGCTGATATTCAACCATTTCAAATTCTTTAGGATTCAACTTTTCCATTTTTATACCTCATTATCTTATTTTTAATTTAACTCATTTATATAAATACAATTTAACATTTATGTACCTAGAGTCAACCATAAAAATAAAAACCGGGCATGTATCTTCCACATGCCCGGTTCCTATTTTCCTATATTTTGTTACTATTCAGCAACTTATTTGTTGTCCATGAAGTTCATGTCCAGACCACGGTTCTTATCAGCCTGTGGATCATTACCGAATTCATAATCCTTGCCCGGCAGGATCGCATTTAATAAAACGCCTGCGATAGCTGCGATTGCAAGTGCTGTTAATGTGATGGATGTACCACCGATCGTAAATGTCAGACCATCTGAGAAACCAAGGCCGCAGACAAGGATAACTGCTGCAATGATCAGGTTTCTTGATTTTGTCAGATCTACATGGTTTTCTACTACGTTTCTTACACCGATTGCAGAAATCATACCATACAGCATGAAGCTGACACCACCGATGATAGCGGAAGGTAACGTACTGATCAGATCAGCAACCTTCGGGAAGAAGCTCAGGATAACTGCAAAGATAGCAGCCAGGCGGATAACACGTGGATCGTATACTTTACTCAGCTCCAGTACACCGGTGTTTTCACCGTATGTTGTGTTAGCAGGGCCACCGAACAGAGCAGATAAACTTGTTGCAAGACCGTCACCGATCAGTGTACGGTGAAGTCCCGGATCTTCAATAAAGTTATAACCAACTGTTGCGGAAATGGCAGACATATCACCGATATGCTCCATCATGGTTGCGATTGCGATCGGTGCCATAACAAGAATGGCTGTCAGATCAAACTTGCAAAGCTGGAAAGGCGGCAGACCGACTACAGCATCTGTTGCTGCCTGAGAGAAATTCAGGATTGCGGAACCATCTGCATTTGTCATACCTGCAAAGTGCATGATCAGTGCTGCGATGTAAGAGATCACAACGCCCATCAGAATCGGGATGATCTTAAACATGCCCTTACCCCAGATATTGAAGACAACGATAACGCCAAGGGCGATCAGTGCCAGTAACCAGTTTGTGGAAGCGTTTGATACTGCTGACGGTGCAAGACTCAGACCGATACAGATAATGATCGGGCCTGTTACTGCAGGCGGCAGGAAACGCATAACCTTCTTAACGCCGACAAGCTTGATGATCAGCGCCAGAACCAGATATAACAGACCTGCCACTACGATACCGCCACAGGCATATGGAAGTTTTTCTCCCATTGTCATATCCGCAAAAATACCGGTATCCAGATTCGCTACTGTAGCAAAACCACCAAGGAATGCAAATGACGAACCAAGGAATGCCGGTACTTTAAATTTCGAACAAAGATGGAAGAACAGTGTACCAACGCCGGCAAAAAACAACGTCACCTGAACGGATAACCCTTCTCCTTCAAAATAAGTGTTCACTAAGATTGGAACTAAAATAGTTGCGCCAAACATGGCAAACATGTGCTGCAGACCAAGTAGCAGCATTTTGGGAACACCAAGCTCCCTCGCATCACGAATGCAGGTTTTTTCTTCCGTATTCATAATACACATCCTCCTTCATAAGATAAATTTCTGTTACCGCTAACCATTCTAACATAGACACTTCGATTTTGCACTCTTTTTTTGCTTGTCTTTTTCCCCGCTCACAGGTAAACTGAAAAGGAATACATATCAATGAATATCCTGTTTCCCGCCAGATTTGTACCTATATCCGGATCTGCGCAGGAAGAAAGAAGAGGCAAATGAAAGAAACACTATACACCATACCATTAACCGATGCATTTCATGCAAATGACGAGTGTCCGCTCTGTTTTGTGGAACGGGAAGTAGAACAGGACCTTTTAGATCTGGTGCTCGGCTCCAGCTCCTCCTATATGGAAAGTGATATGCGCGAAATGACAGACAAGGCAGGCTTCTGCCGTGCCCATTTCAAAAAAATGTTTGACTACGGTAACTCTCTCGGAAATGCCTGGATCCTGAAAACGCACTATATCCAGATGCAGAAAGAGCTGGAAGGTCAGATCAAGATGTTTGCACCGGGCAAAGCTTCCTTTATGAACCGTCTGAAAAAGGCAGACACCACAGATAACGCCATTTATAACTGGGTACAGGAAAAAGAAAAATCCTGCTATATCTGCACAAATTTTGAAAAAACCTATGAACGCTATCTGGATACCTTCTTCTTTATGTATAAGAAGGACGGAGAAATGAAAAAGATGATCGAAGGAAGCAAAGGCTTCTGCCTGCATCACTTTGGTGATATCTGCAGACGCGCGGAAACAGAGCTGAATGATAAGCAGAAGGCTGAATTTTATCCGCTGATCCTGAATCAGATGCTGGACAATCTGAAACGTGTCGGCGAAGATGTCGCATGGCTTGTTGAAAAATATGATTACCGGAATAAAGATGCTGACTGGAAAAATTCCAGAGACGCCGTACAGCGTGGCATGCAGAAGCTGCGCGGCGGTTACCCGGCTGATCCGGTTTATCAGCAGTCCAAATAAGCCTAAGCTACCAGCACATATTTTCTTCTAACAGCTGCAGGTAACTTTCCACTTCCGTAAAATACGATTCCGCATCGATACTGTCGTTGCGGAATTGTTCATTTAATACCCCATCCGCTACAAACAGACACATTTTCAGAACGGCGGATGCATCAATTCCTGTCTTAAAGCAGCTCAGATCCGCCTTTTGGTAAATACCGGAAAGCATTGTGGAATACTGATCCATGCTGTCTGCGATCAGTGTCAGGATTTCTTTTTCTTCCCGAAATGCCAGCGTTACAAACAGATTCATGTACGGATAATTGCGGATGATGTCGCGCTTCGCTTCTTCGACCTTACGCTGCAGGGAAAAGAAATCAATGGAAAACAGCGGTACGGTGCGGGAATATTCCATACTGATATATTTCACGCTGTACATATAGACAAATTCGTATAGCCCCTGCTTACTTCCAAAATAATGGAATAACAATCCCTTGGAAATGCCGGCTGCTTTCACGATCTCATCGGTACTTGCCTTTTTGTAGCCATTTTTCGCAAAGATCTGCAGCGCAGCATTAATAAAACGATCCTGTTTTTCCTTTGGAAGTTCAAAAAAACGATTGTTCATTATAGTCCCTCTTTTTCCGTATCATTGACTCCGACGGTCACTTTATCCTACCACAGAACAAACTCTCTTGCAATTCCATAAACTTCTTATAAACTGTGCACAAACTCCTTGTGTTCCGGGCAAAATTATTTTAAAATAGAAAAAACGGATTCCATAGAAAGGGGTTTACAATATGGCTAAAAAATTTGGTAAATTTCTGATGTTCAGCGCTGCTGTCGCTGCTGCGGCAGGTGCTTATTACTATTTCAAGAAATCTGATGAAGACAGATTTGACGATGACGATTTTGACAACGATTTTGATTTTGATGAAGAGGAAAAAGATCTCTCCGGCGGCAAGGAACGCAGCTATGTACCGCTTCGTTTCTCTACCGTAAAATCTGAGGAAGAGACGGCTGCAGAAGAAGCCAAAGAAGATGTACCTGCAGAACCTGCTAAGGCAGAAGAGCCTGCTGCAGATCCTGTTGTTTCCGGGCAAGAAGAGAAACCGGCAGTAGAAGAAGTAAAGGAAACGGCCGCTCCGGCTGATGAGGAGAAAGAAGAAACTCCTGCTCCGGAACCGAAGGCAGAAGAAAAAGAAGAATCAGTCGAAACTGAACAGGCTGACGACGAGCCTTTTGATGAAGAAGATGAAGAACCGATCGACAATGTAGAATCCTCAACCGAGACGATCGAAGAATTCTTTGATGAAGAGGAAGATAACAAATAAGATATGCACCTAAAACAAGCCCGAGGCAAAACGCTTCGGGCTCTTTTCTTTGCAAACAGCTTTAAAATATACCAAATAATTTCGGAAGCTGTGTAAACGTCAGCTTACCAATATCAAGTATTTCTCCCTGCAGCGGCTGCAACTGCCCCTGCTCCAGATAAGAAAGCTCCAGACTCAGACTGCCATTAGATCCGATCCTGATCTGTTCCAGATCAAGCCGCGGTATTCCTTCCTGATCCTCTGCCAGCGTAAGCAATGGCTCACCATCTGCTTCAACGCCGATCGCCGCAAGCCGCAGTCCTTTTTGGTAAAACCGGAAAGTGATCTCCTCCTGTTCCCCAAGCCATTCATTCTCGGAAAGTGCCGGAAGCAATACACCATCCTTTTCACAGATGCGGGCATAGCCTTCGTAAATATCCAAAAAATCCGTCACAGGAAGCACGATCTCCGTACAACTGCAAGTTTCATATGTTCCGTTTATGTATGCATGCTTTTGCTTACCTTCTGTCAGCGAAATCCCCTGCATCACTTCTTTACTGTAGGAAACCAGCTCCTTCTGCCGCTCTTTTCCAAGTGCGCCCGTACCATTTCCCGCAGAACTTCCATTCTCCGTTCCTTCGATCACTGACAGCCAGAAATCGATCTGCGTCTCCGCTTCCTCTCCCAGAAGCTTTTGCAGTGCCTGTTGGTTATCCGCATCCTGATACACATATTTGTAGAGAACCTCACTGTTGGCCGTCGGCTGGAATAATACCGTTCCATCGGAAAACTGCGCGGTAAATTCCATATTTTTCTTGCCAAGCAGTGGCAGTGAGATCCGGTATCTTCCATCCAGCTGCGCAAGCTGCCCTTGTTCCCGTCTTTCCCAAAATTCACCAAGCAAGCCTTTTTCTCTGAGAGCCTGCTGCATTGTGACCAGAAATCTTGTTTCCGGTTTTTGCAAGATCCATACAGCAACTGCAGCAGCAATAAGCAAAAGCACACCCACCGCTGCTGCACATGCTCCAAGCACTTTTTTCTTCATATTATTTCACCTGATTTACCGGGTTGACCGCTGCGTTTTGGAAATCCATTGCATTCTGCAATGTTGTCCGGCTGATCGCCGCAAGTGCCTCCTCTGTTAAGAAGCCCTGGTGGGAAGTTACGATCACGTTAGGGAAGGACAACAATCTCGCCGTTGTGGAATGCTCCAAAAAATCATCCTCCCTGTTTTCAAACACATTATTGGTTTCTTCCTCGTACACATCCAGTCCCACACCAAAGAATTTCCGGCTTCGGATGCCTGCGATCAGATCATCCGTCTTGATCAGCGCACCGCGTGATGTATTCACAAGGATCACTTCCTCCTTCATTTTCCGGATCGTATCCTGATTGATCAGATGATAATTTTCCTCTGTCAGCGGGCAATGCAGGGAGATCAGGTCACTGTTTGCAAGTAAGGTGTCAAAATCCACATATTCCACAAAATCCAGATCCGGGTTCTGATAAATATCATAGGCGATCACCTTCATGCCAAATCCGTGACAGATCCTGCACATGGCTGCGCCGATCTTGCCGGTTCCGACAATACCTGCTGTTTTTCCATAGAAGTTAACACCGGTTAATCCTACCAGACTGAAGTTGTTCTCCCGCACCTTGATATACCCCTTATGGATATGCCGATTCACCGCAAGTGCCAGTGCCATGGCATGCTCTGCTACTGCCTCCGGAGAATAGCCCGGTACACGAAGCACGGTAATGCCGTTGGCATCCGCAGCAGCAAGATCTACATTATTAAAGCCCGCACACCGCATCAGTACAAGCTTTACCCCACGCTGTCCCAGTATCTGCAGCACCTTCTCACTGACATCCGAGCTGACAAAAGCACAGACTGCATCATATCCCTTTGCCAGTCTTGCCGTCTGCACAGACAGATCGGCTTCCAGATAATCTATTTCCGTCTCCGGAAAATCTGTTACTACTTTTTCAAAAGAATCTCTGTCATATTTTTTTGTATCATAAAATAAAATCTTCATTCCGGACCTCCTGACTACATCCAAACTCTACTGTTTAGTATGTCGTTTTTCCATTTACTCTATTCGCTCAGCTCTGGCTGTGGATCGTTTTTGTATAATTGAAAAATACCTGATTGCCAATGATCTGATACTCACTTTTTTTATACACCGAGAAGAAATCTGAATAATTTCTTGCATAACTGAGTGCCCAAAAGTTGCACCAGGTAAACTCGCTGCGCGGAAATTCCTTTACACTGTCCTGTGCTGCCTTATAATCTTTCAGCAGCAGCTTTGCAGTATTTCTGCACTCTGTACTGATCCTTGTCTGATCCTTCAGAAGTGCTGTCAGAACGCCGGTTCTTGCCGGTTCAAACTGATACTGCGCATAGACAACTTCCTTTACGGCCGACGGATAACTTCTGCTCGCCATACGGTTTAAGATCGTATAGCCCACAGCTAACTGCCCCTTATAGACACGGATCGTTTCCTGATCCAGTGTTGCGGAAAGTGCTGTCTGTCTCTCGCCGCCTGCTTCCGCATACAAAATTGCTGCAAGTAATATTTCATCACTGACCTGCGGGTCTGTCCGATACTGCACCTGCATCTTTCTGCCATTTACCATACAATAGGAGGCTGTAATCTGATATGCCCCGTTTTCATCAAAGCGCACATAGATCTTACCGACCTTTTTCGTTGTATTCCTGTATGCCTTGCCATTCGACGCAAAATAATATTTCACACCATTGACTGTTTTCCAGCCTTTCTGCATCACGCACGAAGTATTAAAATAATACAGGTTCTTCTTGATCGTCTTCAGTCCCCTGACCGCTTTTCCGTTCGCGCCAAAATAGTATTTCTTTCCTTTTACGGTCTTAAACACCTTCTTCTGCATCACGCCGGTTATTTTGCTGAAATAATATTTGCTGCCATCGATCGTTTTCAGCCCTTTTTGCTTTTTCCCGTTTTTATAATAGTACGTTTTGCCCTTCTTTTTCACAAAGCCGGTTGTTTCCTTTGTCTGCGCTGCCTGTACTCGCGTCTCCGTAACTGCCGCCGCACTGATACAAAACAGTAATGCCAACATGAAAATACAGATCCATTTTCTTTTGTTTTTCCGCATACAGCCTCCCTTTTTCTGTTTTCTTATTCTTCCCATACCGGATATTTCTGTTTATCAGCCTCTGTGATCTTACGGATCACTCTACACGGATTACCCGCTGCCACAACGCCGCCCGGAATATCTTTGTTTACCACACTGCCTGCTCCGATCACGGTATCATCTCCGATCGTCACACCCGGCAGTACCGAAACATTCGCGCCGATCCATACCCTGTTTCCGACTGTAATGGGTAATGCAATTTCCATACCTTCTGCGCGCATCCGGGCATCCAATGCGTGTCCTGCTGTAGAAAACACACAGTTTGGCGCAATAAATACGCTGTCTCCGAATGTCACCTTTGCACCATCCAGAATAATACTTTTCTGCTGATGTATTTCCTGTCCATACATGTAATGTCACTTCATAGCCCCCGGGGTTTTTGCATCATTTTTTCATATTCAAAGACTCTCTGTCAGTTTTTGGGGATCTGTCCATCCACATACAAAATATGGTTTACCAACCATTCTGTAAGATATTTTAAAATCTCCATGATCTGTTCATCCTGATCTTCTGCTTCATCATTATGGTGTTCCATAAATTCATCAAGCTTCTGTATAAATTCCTGATGCTGGATTTTCTGTGTGAATAACTTCTTATAATTGATAGATTCCATATACTGTTCTTCATCAGAAAAATGCTTCACGGTATAATTCCGAAGATTCTCTAAAATTACATCAATTTTGTCATACTTATCAGGTGTAAACTCATCATGAAGCAGCTCATATGCCTCGTCCGCGTACTCAAACAGCTGCTTATGTTCCTCATCAATCATATCTATTCCAATATAATATTCCGGTTTCATTTCATACATAAAATATCCCTGCTTTCCTTATTTATTCTGCCTTTAAACATTACTCTGTTCCGGCAAGTCCGATATTATGCCGTTTTTTTCCTTCTGTCAATAGAGCCCGTTAATGACTCGCCTACCCGGCTAACCCCTGTGTAATAACAGCTCATAGGTCACCCCGTACTTCTGTGCGATCTGACTCGCATATGACTTTCCTTCCGGTGGTGCCACTTCAATCTGATAGGAACGCTTTGCATCTTTTGCATGCACGATCAGGGAAAACGCTCTTCCCTCTGCCTGCCCCTGTTCTTCATTGATCCGGGCAATGTCAAATGCCAGCTTATGCATATGCGTATTATAAATAGTCCGCATCCCCTTACATAAAATTGCCCTGATGCAATCCTTTGCAATATAGTACCCTTCCTCAAATGAGGTAGTTGAAAAAGATTCATTCAGCAGCAGTAAGCTTCTGCTATCTGCATTTTCATAGATTTCCTTAAAACGCTTACATTCTTCGCCCAGACGTCCCAGATCCAGTGTTTTATCCTCATCTGCCGGAAAATGGGTGTAAATACAGTCCGCCGGTGAAAACATAAATCCGCTGCCCGGTACATAAATGCCGCCCTGTGCCAGTACAAACAGTTGTCCGATCGCCTGCGTGATCGTTGTTTTACCACCGCGGTTTGCGCCCGTCAGCACATAAACTCTGTGGAGCTTATCAAAATCCAGATCATTTGTTACGATATTACCGGATTCTTCCGTTTCAAAAACCGCGAGCTTCAGATTATAAATGCCCCTTGCCCGCATTTCATATCTGTCTGCCTCTTGATCAGATGCCTGAAAGACTACTGACTTTGCGAAGGAAAAGCCTTTATCCTGCAGCTTTTTTATATATTCCGCCCACCGGATATAGTACATCATCTCCGGGATCAGATCGGTCATATCGGTGATCGTGACAGAAACATATTTATTCAATACTTCCTTTGCTCTTTTGACCATATGGGAAACCATATGATTTACAATGCGGTCCGTATAGCGCGTCACATCTTTTGCCTGATCGCCCTCCGGAATACTGACAATTCCAACCATGGCATCTGCTGCCGCCGCCCCTGCTCCCATTGCTTTTTGCAGCGGTGTATGCAGCGCACCTTCTGCATTGACATCAAACGGCTGGAATTTAAAATCCTTCTTCCATGCTGTATCCGCATTGATCCGATCCTTTGCCGCAATATGCTCATAGAAATTACCGAGAATGCCCGCTTTCGTAAAGTACTTGCTGTTAATCGAAACAAGTCCGATCCCATCCGCTTCAAACCGGTCATTCAGATTAATCCCTACCGTGATGCTTTTCAGCTGTGAGGTATCCAGCTTCAGTCCTGCAATATCCTGTTTCAGCTCTGCAAACCCGTTATCTGCATAGATTTCTTCCACATATTCCCGCAGTCCCAGAAATCCCGCCGAGTGAAGCTGCGGATCCGCCAGGCAAGTATGCAGTGCATCCACACATTTAATATAATCGTTGATCTCATCCAGCCTGTGCAGCAGATCCCAGATGCTGGCGCTGTCATCGTATTCCCGCTTAAAACCGCCATAATCCTTCAGGAAGCTGATACGCCCGAGTATTTCCATCATATCGTCCCGCATTTTTTTATTCTGTAATACATCTTCAAAAATATCACAGCGATACTGCGTGACTGCAGGGTCTGCATACATCCGCGCCATAACATTTAAGATATAATTCTGCTCTGCCTCTTTGGCTGACAGTTTTTTACAGATCTGATCCAATCCCAGATCATGCATGGTTATCTGACTCAGTGTTTTATATTCCGCCTGCTCTGCCGGATATAGCAGGCTGTATTTCCTATGGCTCATAGACACCCTCCGTTCTCATCCCTATAATGATATTTTTTCCAGATCATCCGGCACATACAGATTGCCATGATAATACTGCTTTCCTTCTTCTGTATACAGTTCTTTTCTTTTTGCAAGATTTCTGTCTTCTGTATGATAAAGCAGCAGATTTTTGACATGAAGCTGCTCCGCCAGCTCACACGCATCCTTTACCGTGGAATGATGCTTCTCATACGGATGGAAAATATCCGCCTGTCCATGCAGACAAAATGCTTCATGTAACAGCCATGTACTGTCCTTTGCGTATACTTCCGCGCAGTTGTTATACGGTTCATCTCCGCAGCAGGTCAGCTTTCTACCCTCGCCCAGGTCCATACAAAATCCAAACTGTTTTGCCTTTGTAGACTGAATATCGAAAAAGGTAACCTTCTTTCCCAGAATTACCTTTGACGCACCATCTTCTACCGGAACCAGGTGCAGGCGCTGCCCGATCATCGCCACGTCCTTTTTCTGGATCAGCTTTTCGGAAAGCTCCCGCAAAAGCGCGATCACTTCCGCATGTCCATAGATGACCGCCTCTCCGTCATACGCACCCTGTCTCATATGCTGGCAGATCATGCGGATCATCCAGATAATTCCCATGATGTGATCGATATGCTTATGTGTCACAAAGATCGTGCGGATCTTTTTCCAGTCGATCCCGGCAAGCTGTAACTGCCGCAGCACCTGATTGCCGCCACCGCCATCCACCATAAAATATTCTTCCTGCTCGTTTAACACAAAACAGGTATTATAGCATTCTGTTACCAGCGCATTGCCGGTTCCCAGCATTGTAAGCTGCATATTGGAGTGCTCCTTTCGTTTTATCAGCCCTTTGGGATCTGCCCATCAACATACAAAATGTGATTTACCAGCCACTCTGTAAGATATTTTAAAATTTCCATGATTTGTCCATCCTGATCTTCCAGTTCATCACTATGATGTTCCATGAATTACGCATCACCTTGAATCGCACAATACTTAGCCATACACACACTAATATAAGCTACTCTCTTTCCATGTTTGTTTTTTACATTTACAAATTCTGCTTCAATGCAGTCTAAGGCATAAGAACAGGCTCCTGCCAGTCCGACAATGTCTATACTCAGTTCTTCTTTCATGGATATAATCCTATCATAATGTATTTATATCATTTCACCTTAATAATTTTCTTCATGTACTTCAAAATAGCTCTGTGGATGATTACATACCGGACACACTTCCGGTGCTTTTGTTCCTACCACAATATGTCCACAATTACGGCATTCCCATACCTTAACCTCACTCTTTTCAAATACCTGTGCAGTCTCAATGTTCTTAAGAAGTGCACGATACCTCTCCTCATGGTGCTTCTCAATCTCTCCGACAGCCCTGAATTTTGCAGCAAGCTCAGAGAAGCCTTCTTCCTCAGCCGTTTTAGCGAAGCCTTCATACATATCTGTCCACTCATAATTTTCGCCTTCTGCAGCAGCTGCCAGATTTTCCTTTGTATCACCAATTCCTGCTAATTCCTTGAACCACATCTTTGCATGTTCTTTCTCGTTATCTGCTGTTTTTAAGAACAAAGCTGACATTTGCTCGTAGCCTTCCTTTTTCGCTACAGATGCAAAATAGGTATACTTATTTCTTGCCTGGGATTCGCCTGCAAATGCCTCCTGTAAATTTTTCTCAGTCTGTGTTCCTGCGTATTTGTTTACTGCCATTTCTTTTACCTCCGTATTCTTTACTATTTTTTCAAAATCTGATGTCGGGTGCTTGCACAAAGGACATATAAAGTCATCCGGTAATTCCTCGCCTACATATTCATATCCACAAATTCTGCAACGCCATATTGTCTGACCATCCTCGGTTTTTCCAACTGCCTGCGGCTTGGGCTTAATATTATTCTGGTAATAATCATATGTCACTGATGGAACATTACTTAAAACTTCCATATCGGTTATTTCACCGATAAACATCGTATGTGATCCTAGATCTTCTGTTTTTTTTACTGTTACAGAAATGTATGCATTTGTACCTTCTGTAATATAATAAATACCATTTGTGCCCCTGGCACACTGCTCAAATGCTTCAAACTTATTGGTATCTCTTCCTGATTGGAAGCCAAAATGTTTGAAC
>Ga0129313_1000143_pt1 | contig 69694 bp, 67 predicted proteins | sample O1105metagenome_FD_94436 | JGI IMG/M metagenome (GOLD analysis project Ga0129313, IMG submission 94436) | Orangutan group fecal microbial communities from fecal samples from Wisconsin, USA - O1105 metagenome | ecosystem: Host-associated > Mammals > Digestive system > Large intestine > Fecal...
ATTAAAGATGTCTTGTAAGATGCTCATAAGAGAATTTTACAATAAATAAAGGCAAAGAAAAACCCCACCCCTCAAGAATGAGGGGCAGGGGAGCTGAGAGTGTGCTCAGCACACTTTTTTATTATTTAGGGAGTTGAAGTGGAGTTGCTCACTTTTTTATATAGCAATTATCAATGTATAAATCGTCAGAGAGGATGTTAGGAATAAAATGAGTGCATTCATTGTGTTGCAGCAGATGCTGGTACTCTTTGCCATGATGGCAATCGGTTATATTTTGTGGAAAATTCATTGGCTGGATGAGGATTCCTGTAAAGGGATATCCAAACTGGTGGTAAATGTTTTTAATCCATTGCTTTTGATTGCAAGCATTGTAGGATATGATTTTAAAAGGGGAGAAATTTTTCTGGGACAAAACATGGCATTCGTGCTGATATATTTTGTAGTTCTTTTTGTGGCAGGATATATGATTACGTTTCTTTTGAGGATAAAAAAGCCTCAAAGGAATTTTTATCAGATGATGACGATGTTCTCCAATATAGGTTTTATAGGGATTCCTTTGGTACGGGCATTGTTGGGAAGAGAATATGTAATTTATATAGCCTTTTATACACTGGTCTATAATGTGCTGATTTACACCTATGGAATTTATCTGGCAATAAAAACCAATGAGCTGCCGGGAGAGAAGATGGTATTTCCGGTTCGGAAGATTTTGAATCCGGGTGTCATAGGATGTGTGGTGGCAATTCTTATCTTTGTATTGGACATTCCTGTGGCGGAGCCAATTGTCACTTTTTCCAATTATATGGGGGATACCTGTATTCCGCTGTCTATGATTTTGATTGGAACCTCTGTGGCGAAGATGGATGGAAAAAAACTTTTTTCCAATGGGAAAATGTATGTGTTTTTAGCAATAAAAATGTTGTTATTGCCCATTGCCGCAGCACTGATTTGTAAAGGGTTGCCGGTGGATGCAGGAGTCTATAAGGTATTTGTTATCGAATGTTCCGTACCTATCGGCAGTATGATTACGCTGATTGCTCAGGAATACGGTAAAAAAGATGACAGTGCGGTAATCGGTGTTGTACTGAGCACGGTTTTGTCGGTAATTACCATACCGATTGTGGCTATTTTTATGTAAAGATACTATAAATTGTATTTGTAACAAAGTTCCCTTTCATTTATAATTAGGAATAGATGAAAGGTCTACATAGTTAGGGAGAAGAAGGGAAACAGATGGGAACGCTAAAACTGGAAAAGGGAAAACATTTCATTCACGCTGAAGAACAGCAAAAAGCAATTTATGTCATTTTGCAGGGCGGCGTGGATATGGTGACAAAATACGATGCAATCCATTTGGAGGCTGGAAATATTATTGGACTGATGGCTTCTTCCAAAAGAAAATTCCAATGTGATTATGTGACTACGGAGGATACACTTCTGATGGCATATGACTATCTGGGAGAAGAGGATTTGCAAAAGATATTTAAGACGCAGCCGAAATATGCCAACGTTTTCACAATGGGAGCAATTAAGCAGGCAAATATGGTATTGCAGGCGTATCATAAGGTTTATGTGACGGCGGATATGTTATATAAGCTGACCATTGAGCTACATAGAGATTATAAATATCTTTGCAGTAAACACAGTATACCGGAGAAAAACTTTGGCCGTATGACTCATTTTGTGCAACTGGACAAAGCGAACAGTTTGCCGAAGTGGTATGTGGAATATTATAAGAGTCTCTCAAAAAAAGACAGAAGAAGTATGGAGGCTTTTTACGGTGACGAATATACTTTGAATATTTGTGAGATTTTCCGGGCAAGCGAAGTTATGGAGCAGGCTGTGGAAAAGATGGAAGCTATCTGGGAATATCTTGAATATTGGAAAGATATTCTGATGGATGAGGGAAGAAATGATTTGTTTCAGCTGTACTTTGATTTGGAGGCACGGATAGCCCGCATTAGTACAGATGTAAGTGAGATTCATCAGTATATGGACAAGCTCTTTAAATACATAGAAGATTCCGGGATTTATGAAGAAGAGCTGATGGACAGCCGCTTTAAGGAATATATGGATTTTGATTTTACTACACTTTCCGAGGAAGAGGCTGCTTCTCAGATATTGTTTGAAGAAGAAACGGAAGAAGAGGAAGAATTTCTGGAAGAGGAAGTCCTGCAAACGGATTATAGTCTGGATGCAATTTTGCATTATGCAGGATATGAAACGGAAGAAGAGGAAAATATAAAGAGGCTGATAGATTCCTACCAGGGGCTTGTGGATATATATTCTACGGAGGATAATGTCAGAAAGCTCAGAAAAGAGATTTCCAGAGAATTTTATGAATTATATAAACGGGTTATGAAAAAGGCGTTGGTTGATTACGCACAGCCGGATGTCATAAAAATGTTTTTGAACTTCGGATACATGGACGCGACTCTGTTAGGGGAGGAAAATACACAGGCATTGGGGGAATTGACAGATCACCTTTTTGCTTGCAATTCAGAACACGTATATACGATGTCTGAATGGCTGAAAAGTATTTTTGAAGGCAGAAATGAGCCTTCCAGAAATGAATTTGATTTGGATTATAACGGTTATCTGGCAGATTTGCGTAAGGGCGGAAAGATTACTCAGAAAGAGCAGGAAGAGTGGAAAAATGATTCGTGGAAAAAGGTAGAGTTTGAGATTGACAATATGTTTGCCTCTTCCAACCGTGCCGTATACGGACGGATTTCTATTTTTGTACCGATGCTTTGTGAACATGACATTGTGCAAAATGTTAAGCAGATGCTGGTGACCGCGGACCGTATCCAAATGAGTCTGGAGCGGTTGAAGCGAATCGATTTTTCCATTTTTTACAGGGATGTTGTTTTCTCAGATCCTCAGCATGATATTACCAGAGAATTTTTGAAAAAAGAAGTTCTGCCGGATATTATATTGATGCCGAACGCAGGAAGCAAAGCCATGATGTGGCAGGAAACCGACGGTACCAGAAGAGATACTTCAGGCAGGTTCTTATTCCCGATATTGACGGTGGCAGATTTGGATGAATTAATGGTGGAATCTGCGGGACGTTTCCGTTGGGAAATCTGCCGAAAAGAGCAGGGGATGCGATGGAATGATATCAGAGAACCGTCCCTTACTTCTGAGTATTATGATTACGTGCAGTTTTATCGCAAGAACAGCGAATTGTCATCGGAAGCAAAGGAAAAGATGAAGAATGCGTTATGGAAGGCAAAAAATAATTATCGGGAGGTATTTGTAAAGGATTATCAAAATTGGATTAAATATGAGTCGAAGGGAAGCTTTCGCTTGAATAAAGTATCCAGAGAGATTTTGTTTAAATACTGTCCGTTTGTAAAGGGAATCAGAGAGGGATTGAAAACCAATCCGATGTATCAGGAGATGATTAACCGCTATGAGATATTAAATGGAAGAAAAAAGCGGCATGTGGAATTGTTTGAAGATAAATATACCAAAGCAGGCGGAAGCATGGATGAAGATTTGATGGAAAATAAAATGTTTTATGAATTGTAGGAGAAAAGACCGATGCAAAGCATCGGTCTTTTCTATGAGGGGAGTATAAATAATTAATAAGGGGTATAACTATAAAAGCACATACGCCTTTACAATCAAAATTGTAATATAAAATTTTTTTAATTACAATGTACATATGTGAATAAATGTAAGAATTTTAAAGATACTATTTATGCAATGAAAAGGAGGAATGTTATCATGGCAAAGAATTATGAAGATTCAACAAACAAATCTACAAACAGTACCAATAGTGCGAAATCCAAAAGTACCAACAGTACTAATAGTACAAACAGCACCAACAATGCAAAATCCAAAGCCAGCAACAGCTCTAAAAACAGAAGTACCAATGCAGCTGACAGCTCCAGTGATTGTTACTAGGGCATTTTGCACAAATTAAAAAAAACAGAATAGTATAAAGTAAGAACAGATTACAAAGAGAACTTTGTAATCTGTTTTTCTATAGGAGAGGAGGGGAAAAGCACATGAAAGGCGGAGAAATTCCTACTATCGGAGTAAAGGATATTCCGGAATACCAAAGCCGTAGAGATGTTCGGTTTATTGATGTGAGAGAACAGGGAGAATATGAGATTGATCATATTCCGGGAGCGATAAATCTGCCTTATGACGAAATAGAAGAGTGGGAGAGACAACTGGGGAAGGATAAAACCTATATCCTGTATTGCGAGCGTGGAAGTACAAGTATGATGGCGGCAAAACAGCTTTTGAATCAGGGATATAAGGTCTATACTCTGGTGGGAGGAATCAAGGCATTGCAAAAGAAAAATTTGGATTAAAAATGGTGCAGAAAAAACATTGACAGTAGAAAAATGAACAGATAGTATAATAGTAGATTATTAGACCCTTTTAGAATTAGAAAGAGAAACAATATGCGAAATTATGAGTTAGTAGTGCCGTGTCATTTCGGACTGGAAGCAGTATGTAAACGGGAAGTCTATGACTTGGGCTATGAGATTACAAAAGTAGAGGATGGCAGAGTTACCTTTGCCGGGGATGCAGAGGCAATCTGCCGTGCAAATATATTTTTACGAACAGCAGAACGTGTGCTGTTACAGGTAGGAAAATTCAAAGCAGAAACATTCGATGAGCTGTTTGAGGGAATTAAAGCACTTCCATGGGAGGAATATATTCCCGAGAACGGTCGTTTTTGGGTGACAAAGGCAACTTCCGTGAAAAGTAAGCTTTTTTCCCCGTCTGATATACAATCCATCGTGAAAAAAGCCATGGTAGAGAGAATGAAACAAAGCTATGAGGTAGAATGGTTTCCAGAGGACGGTGCTTCTTATCCGGTGAGAATTTTTTTGATGAAGGATGAGGTTACGGTGACATTGGATACCTCGGGAGATTCCTTACATAAAAGGGGATACCGAACCATGACCAGCAAGGCACCTATTACGGAAACCTTGGCAGCAGCCCTTATTATGTTAACCCCTTGGCACAAAGACCGGATTCTGGTGGACCCGTTCTGCGGTTCGGGAACGATTCCTATTGAGGCAGCAATGATGGCAGCGAATATTGCTCCGGGAATGAATCGGAGCTTTACCGCAGAGGAGTGGACAAACCTGATTGACCGACAGTTGTGGTATGATACGGTAGAAGAGGCACAGGAGCTTATCTGTACGGATATTACCGTGGATATTCAAGGCTATGATATGGACGGTGAGATTGTAAAGGCAGCCAGGGAAAATGCCAAAAGAGCGGGAGTGGATCATCTGATTCATTTTCAGCAGAGAGAGGTGGCAAAACTCAATCATCCTAAAAAATACGGATTTATCATATCCAATCCTCCTTATGGAGAACGCTTGGAGGAAAAAGCGAATCTTCCAAAGTTATATGGCGAGATTGGAGAAGCCTATAGGAGATTGGATTCATGGTCTATGTTTCTGATTACCAGCTATGAACGGGCACAGAATGATATTGGGAGAAAAGCGGACAAGAACAGAAAGATATATAATGGTATGTTAAAAACCTATTTCTATCAGTTTTTGGGTCCGAAGCCTCCAAAACGAAAAAGCAGCGAGGAACAGCATTGAAATATTCAAAGAGATATATTTGGTTTACAGTAATTTTACTAATTGCAATGATTCTAAAATTTTATAGAGCGGGAGCCGTATATGAGCAGGTGGAAACCTTTCGGGGAGCTACCATTGAGAAAGAGGTGTGGAACCCCCTGATTGCAGACAGTGTAAATGAGAATACACTGTCGCTGGTGGTGGATAACCGAAAATACAGCAATGAGGATAGCGGGATTTATATGAATGATGATTTGGAGATTATGATACCGGTATCTATGATTCGTGATGGCTTTAATTGCAGTTCAAATCTGTATGATGAGGAAGAATTGCTGGTGGAAAAGCATGAGAGCAGTGTTACCTTTTCTGCCATCGATAAGGAATTGAAAAAACATAAGGAGGAGTATTATGTATCCGTATCGGAGTTATCCGATGCTCTGGCTTATGATTATACATGGGATATAGAAAAAAATGTGGCTACGGCAACGGATGTATCGGGAGCCACCTCCATTTATCCCAGCAAATACGATTTGAGGGAGAAAAAGAGAAACACTCCTGTAAAAAATCAGGGAAGTCTGGGTACCTGTTGGGCATCCGCATCAGTGGGGGCTTTGGAAACATCTTTGCTGCCGGAGGAATCCCTTCAGTTTTCTGTTGACCATATGACTATGCGGAACAGCTTCCAACTGACTCAGAATGACGGAGGAGAGTATACCATGGGTATGGCGTACCTTACTGCATGGCAGGGACCGGTCTATGAGGCAGATGACCCTTATGGAGACGGAGTATCGCCAAAAGGGTTAGAGGCAGTAAAACACGTGCAGGAGATTCAGGTTATCGAAGGAAAGGATTTTGAGAAGATTAAGGAAGCAATCTTTAAATACGGAGGAGTGCAGACATCTATTTACAGTGCATTGCGGAGTTCTCAGAGTACCTCTTCTTTTTATAGCAGTGCCAATAATGCTTATTGTTACATCGGAACGGAAAAACCCAATCATGATGTAATGATTATCGGTTGGGACGATAATTACTCCAAAGACAATTTTTCTGTGAAACCGGAAGGAGATGGAGCATTTATCTGCCAGAATAGCTGGGGAACCGGATTCGGTGATGAAGGAATTTTCTATATTTCCTACTATGATACCAATATCGGCGTACACAATGTGGTATATACGGGAATCGAAGAAACGGATAATTATGACAGCATTTATCAGTCTGATTTGTGCGGCTGGGTAGGTCAGTTGGGCTTTAACAAAGAATCTATTTACGGAGCCAATGTGTTTGAGGCGGAAAAAGCTCAGAAGCTGAAAGCGGCAGGATTTTATGCAACAGGCAAAGATACAGAGTACGAAGTCTATGTGGTGCGGAATTTTACCGATGAGAGTTCTTTTGAGCGAAAGGAAAAAGTGGCATCGGGAAAATTAGACAATGCGGGATATTATACGATTCCGTTTTCTAAGAATATTCCGGTAAAAGAGGGAGAGCGGTTCTCCATTGTGGTTTATCTCAAAACCCCGGATGCGGTACATCCGATGGCTATTGAATATAAAGCAGATGCAACTACGACAAAGGTGGATTTATCTGATGGTGAGGGATATATCAGTACCAACGGAAGTGTATGGGAGAATGTAGAAGATACACAGGAATGTAACCTTTGTATCAAGGCATATGCCGGAAAGTAGAAGGAGGCAGCAGTTGGAAGAAAGAATACTAAAGATAGCAGCTTGCTTCTGCGTGGTTCTTGCGGTGGTAGCCTGTGGTTCCATGTTTTTTATGCCAAAGGTCCATGCCATTACCTTGGAATGGAATTTGGACACAGAGGATGGCTTTTTTGCGTCAGGCGGCGAAAGTTTCGGTTTGAGTGCCATTAATACAGATATAGAGAATAAGGATTTTCCGCAGCAGTTGAGAATAAAGCTGCCGGAGGGCTGTGATTCTCAAAGTGTGGAAATAGAACAGAATTATGTAACCCAAACTGTGGATATTATGATTCCGGCAGAAAGTGGAGAGTTTTTGTATGACAAGCCATTAGTGGGAAGTGCGGCTAATATCAATGATGTTGTGATGGACTATGCCGGAGGAAAGGCTGTTATCGAGATTGTGCTGGATAAGGTGCTGGAGGTGGAAAAGACCTGCGAAGGAAATTATCTTTATCTGGATTTTATTTCCCCACACGAAATCTATGACAAGGTTGTGGTCATTGATGCCGGTCACGGCGGCAATATGCCGGGAGCCATCAAACAGGGCATTTATGAAAAAGATATTGATTTGGAAATTGTAAGGCAGTTGAAAGAGATTCTGGACACAGATGAGAAGATAGGCGTATACTATACGAGATTAGATGACAGCAATCCTTCCTATGATGAGCGAGTGGGACTTGCCAATAAGGCGGAGGCAGATTTATTTATCAGTATCCACAACAATTCCACCACAGGTTCCAGATTGTCCAAAATCAACGGTACTCAGGTTATGTACGATGAAGAAAAAGAGGACGCTGTATCCAAGGACTTTGCCAGAATCTGTCTGGAAGAGGTTACGGCAGCCTGTGGCAGTAAGGACAAGGGTCTGGTAAAAGGAAATGATATTTACATCATCCGAACCTCAGAGGTGCCGGTGGCATTGATAGAGGTTGGTTTTATGACCAATGGAGAGGAGCTGGCAAAGCTGAATTCTCCAGACTATCAAAAACAGGTGGCAGAAGGTATTTATCAGGCGATTTTGCGAGCATTTGACGAAGGATATTAAAGGAGATAATATGAAAAACAGAATTATTTTTGCAACCGGAAATGCCGGTAAAATGAAAGAGATAAAGGTAATCATGCAGGATTTGGGAATGGAAATTCTGTCCATGAAGGAGGCTGGAATTACGGCGGATATCGTAGAGGATGGGAAAACCTTTGCAGAGAATGCGGTTATCAAGGCAAAAGCCATTGCAGAGTTTACGGATGATATTGTTTTGGCAGATGATTCGGGACTGGAAATAGATTATCTGAACAAAGAACCGGGGGTATATTCCGCAAGGTATATGGGGGAAGATACACCTTATGAGCTAAAGAATGCAAATCTGTTAGAGCGGATGGAAGGTGTGGAAAAGGAGAAGCGGACGGCACGGTTTGTATGTGCTATAGCAGCAGTTTTGCCGGATAAGACGGTAATAAGAACCCAAGGAACCATAGAAGGATATATCGGAGAAAAACCGGCAGGAGAGAACGGTTTTGGCTATGACCCGATTTTTTATGTGGAAGAATATGGTTGTTCTACGGCACAGCTTACCATGGAACAGAAAAATGAGCTGAGCCACCGGGGCAAAGCATTGCGGGCTATGAAAGAGGAATTGAAAAAAAGAGGATTTTAGTAAGTGGTAAGGATGGAAATGTATGAAGATAATGATTGTAAGTGATACCCATAAACATCATAAGAATTTGCAGCTGGCGTTAGACCGGATGGGAAAGATTGATTTGATGATTCATTTGGGAGACGCAGAGGGTTATGAGGATTACATACAGGAAATGGCAGGCTGTCCTTTGGAAATCATATCGGGAAACAATGATTTTTTTTCTAATTTGGAAAAGGAGAAGGAGATTAGAATCGGAAAGTATAAGGTGCTGATTACCCACGGACACTATTACTATGTCAGTGCGGGAATTGAGGCATTGCGAAAAGAAGCTTATGGACGGGGGATGGATATTGTGATGTTTGGGCATACCCACAGACCGCTGATTGAATATGATAAGGATATTACGGTTATCAACCCGGGGAGCATTTCTTATCCGCGACAGGCAGGGAGAAAACCATCCTTTGTGATGATGGAAATTGACCGGAACGGGGAGGCTCATTTTAATATTCATTATTTATAAAAAAAGTGAAAAAATTTGTTGACAATTCCATTTGCCTATTATATAATATGACTTGCGTCACGAGTGAATGCAAGAAAATATTGTGAATTACGGGGTGTGGCTCAGCTTGGCTAGAGCGCCTGGTTTGGGACCAGGAGGTCGCAGGTTCGAATCCTGTCACCCCGACTTTGCGGGTGTAGTTCAATGGTAGAACACCAGCCTTCCAAGCTGGATACGTGGGTTCGATTCCCATCACCCGCTTTGAATTTGTAAAATTCAAAAATACGTGTTCGTAGCTCAGCTGGATAGAGCAACGGCCTTCTAAGCCGTGGGTCGGGGGTTCGAATCCCTTCGAGCACGTTTTCACATTTTTTGTGAGTAAGGGGCTGAATGAAGTCCCGCAATCTCTACGGTGGGTATAGCGCAGTTGGTTAGCGCGCCAGATTGTGGCTCTGGAGGCCCAGGGTTCGAATCCCTGTATCCACCCTTGATGCGATATGTTCAGCATCTGTTTATATGATGGGCTATCGCCAAGCGGTAAGGCACAGGACTTTGACTCCTGCATTCGCTGGTTCGAATCCAGCTAGCCCAGTTCTGTGAAGCCAATCAATTTAAATATGGGGTATTAGCTCAGTTGGCAGAGCACTTGACTTTTAATCAAGTTGTCCGGGGTTCGAATCCCCGATGCCTCAGTAAGAAAAATTGTGGAAGTACTGAAAATCAGTACTTCTTTTTTCTGTTTTTATTTTTGATGGACTAAATACATTTAAAGTGGCATAGGAGGCAGATATGAATATTGAAAGAGCAAGAAAGTTTATATATATGAATGCAAGACCTCTCGATTTGGCAAGGTGGCAGTATTTATTTGAAAATGGCAGCAAAGAAGAGGTTCTAAAGATTTTGGCAACATATCAGAATGAAGATGGAGGTTTCGGTTACGGTCTGGAACCGGATTGTTGGAATCCAAATTCATCTCCGATACAAACATGGGTTGCTACGGAAATCATTAAGGAAGTGAAGCTCGAGGATGCAGGACATCCGATCATTCAAGGAATACTCAGATATTTGGCATCAACAAGTGATTTTAATGGTCATATGTGGTTTCATACAATTCCCTCAAATAATGACTATCCCCATGCACCTTGGTGGGACTATATTCCGTCACAGGAGCTTACCTATAATCCAACCGCTTGTTTTATAGGCTTTATTATAAAATATGCCAATCAGGATAGTGAGTTATACTCTACTGCAGTTCGCTTAGCCGAAGAAGCCTATGCCTTTTTTAAAGAGAATTATCCCATGGACTCTATGCATACGGTTTCCTGTTTTGTTGCGTTATTTGAATATCTGCGGGAATGTAACCGGAACAAGGATATGGACCTTTATGCCTTTGAGGAGTTATTGCAAAAACAGATAAAGTATGTTTTGACTCAGGATACGTCTGTCTGGTCAACTGAATATGTATGCAAACCTTCTCTGTTTATAAATTCAAAGGAAAGTGTCTTTTATCCTGAGAACAAAGATATTTGTGATTTGGAATGTGAATTTATTTCAAAGACACAGGAGGAAGATGGAACTTGGAATATCACATGGGAATGGGGAAATTATTCGGAACAGTGGGATATCAGCAAAAATTGGTGGAAGTCCGATTTGATTATAAAAAATGTGAAATTTTACAAAGCAATGAAGGGATAAACTATAAAGTGCAAATCCAATAGCTGGTATTACAGTAGGATTTGCACTTTTCAGATATGTTTGTTACTCAATATATATAATTTTTTCTGGGTTTGGTTCGTGGGGAGCCTTTGTCTTTGCAGCTTTTCCAAGAAGAACGGCAAGACCAAACTCATAATTTTCAGGAAATTGAAGTTTTTCTTTGAAGTATGTGGCTTTGTCTCCCATAAAGGCAACCTCGTTGATGGCAATGATATGGCTTGCAACGCCAAGAGACTGAGCTGCGATGGAGATGGACTTGACTTACAATACCACAGTCAAATTTGGCATAGGCATTATTTTTATCGTAAGGAAGTACAATCATGCAAGGTGCACCGTAAAAAAGTTTTATGCCCATGGAGGTAACGGTGTCATACATTCCTTTGTATGCCGGGATTTTGGACATCATATTGAGTGTTTCTTCTTCCATTTCATCCAGTAATTCTTTGTTGGTCACTGTGATGATTTTCCGTGGCTGTGCATTTGTACCGCTGGGAGATTCAATAGCTGCTTTTGTAATGGCATCTAAGAGTTCTTTTTCCGGAAGCTCGTCTGTAAATGCTTCGCAGGAAGAACGTTCTTCCATAATCTTTAATGTTTCATTCATCATATTGCAATCACTCCTTTTTCGTTTTTTGTCAATTTTCTTGACATTTATTAGTATTTTTATCATACTATATCTAACAAATGTATCAAGTGCGCAGAAAAATAATACTTGGTATGAAAAACGATACTGCAAAGGAGAAGTCTGGAGGAGATGGAAAATGGGAATATCCTACGGAGAATATAGAAATTTGGTGGAAAAAACAGATTTTAATGCGGACTGTCCTGTAAAAAGGCTTATAGATACCTTTTCGGGAAAGTGGCATATTCGTATTATATTTGAGTTGACGAAGGTGGACAGTATACGGTTTGGCGAATTGAAGAAGCGAATTGGAAATATTACTAACACCATGCTGGCAAATACTTTGAAGGACTTGGAACAACAGGGGATTATTTTGAGAAAACAGTTTAATGAAATACCACCGCATGTAGAGTATTCCTTGTCCGACGGCGGAAAAGAGCTTTATCCTATCTTTTATGAAATGGCAATCTGGAGCAGCAGATATTTGTAAATTTGAAAAATAAGATTTTTGGATGGTTATAGATGTCTTAAGAATAGAACACAGGAGGATTTTATGAACGATATTGTATTGAAAAAAATTGATGAGAGTAACTTTTTAGAAGCATTTAATTTGAAACTGGGACAGGGGCAGGATGAATTTGTTTCAAATCCTGTCAGGAGTTTGGCACAGGCATATGTATATTATAATCAATGTACGCCTTTCGGGATTTATTTTAAAGATACTATGGTTGGCTATGTAATGATTATTTATGATTATGACCTTGAGGAATATGATATCTGGCATATGATGATCGATGAAAAATATCAGCATATGGGCTATGGTCAAAAAGCCATGGAAAAGTGTCTTGAGTATATCAAAACAAAACCCTTCGGAGCATCCAATAAAGTTGTATTGACTTGTAACAGAGATAACCGGACGGCAATGGAGTTGTATCGCAAGTTTGGTTTTGCAGAAACAGGAAATGAAGATGAGGATGAAATAGAACTGGCGTTGGAACTTTAATGGACAGGGGTATGAAGATTCAGTATTACCGTATGGAAGAGAAGTTAGGAAACGAATAGCGGAACGAGAAAGGAAGAACAGAGAATGAAAAGATTAGTCGTATATCAAAGTGCCACAGGCTTTACAGAAAAATATGCCACATGGATCGCAGAGAAACTGTCCTGTGAAGCTAAGGAATTAAAAGGTGTGAAAAAGCAGGAAATAGGAAATTATGACATGATTATCTTCGGTGGATGGATTATGGGCGGAATGATTATGGGACTGGATAAAATGCAGAAAATGAATCCGAAACAGTTGGTGGTATTTGCCGTAGGTGCATCCAATGACAGCGAAGAGGTGCGGGAAAATTTAAAAACACAGAATCATTTAGAGCAAAGTCCACTTTTTTATTTAGAAGGTGGTCTTGCCTTTGAACGGATGAGTTTCTTTCCGAAAACGATATTGAAAAAGATGGGCAAGTCCATCGCAAAAAAAGAGAACAAGACACCGCAGGAACAGGAGATGGAAAAATTATTTGCAGGTTCCTTTGATAACTCTGATATTACGAAGATAGAACCGTTGGTTGCAGCAGTAGAGGCGGCAACATTATGATATTAAAAATGCCAAAAGAAATTTCTACAAAGAATGGTATAGAAGCATTACAGGAAGTATTAAAAAATACAAAGGTGATTATTGTAGGTGCCGGAGCAGGTCTTTCTACAGCCGCCGGATTTACTTATTCGGGGGAAAGGTTTCAGAAGTATTTCGGAGATTTTGCGGAAAAATATGGTTTTCAGGACATGTATTCAGGTGGTTTTTATCCATTTGAGTCCATGGAAGAATACTGGGCATATTGGAGCAGATATATTTATATCAATCGCTACATGAATCCTCCCAATTCCCTGTATGATAAACTTTATAACTTAATAAAAAGTAAAGACTATTTTGTGATTACCACAAATGTGGACCATTGTTTTCAAAAAGCCGGGTTTGACAAAAAAAGGCTCTGCTATACCCAGGGAGACTACGGACTATTTCAATGTAGTAAGCCATGCCATGAAAAAACCTATGATAATGAGGAAATCATCAAAAAAATGATAAAGGCACAGGGATATCAGATTGATACAAGTGGAGATCTTTATTTGCCGGATAAATATAGTCCCGCAATGTATGTGCCAAAGGAATTGATTCCATACTGCCCCAAATGTGGAAGGCTTATGAGTATGAATCTTCGTGCAGACGATACCTTTGTACAGGATAATGGATGGTATGAGGCTTACAGAGGATACGAATTATTTTTGGAAAGACATAAAAATGAAAAAGTGTTATTATTAGAATTAGGTGTAGGTTATAACACTCCGGGTATCATCAAATATCCTTTTTGGAAAATAACAAAAGATTGGGATAATGTTACCTATGTATGCATGAATAAGGGAGAATCCTTTGCCCCGGAAGAGATTCGGGAAAAAGCAATCTGCATCAACGGAGATATTTACGAGACAATCAATAGATTGGAAAGCTGAAATGAAACAAAACAAGAATACAGAGAAATTACTGGAGACATTAATAGAAGATTCTGTGCAATATAAAGATATTGCAATTCCGTCGAAAGAAACAGACAAAAAACATCTAATCCGCAGCCTTATGAATGTTCGTATGCCAAGGGAGGCTTCTGACCAGTTGCTGGACTTGCAGAATGATTATTTGCAGGAAGAACTTTTGAAAAAAGGAATTGTAACCTTATGGGAGATTCCAACGGTAAAAAAACAATATGGTAGCCAATTTCCAAATGCAGATAAAATATCTCTTTGGCAGGGAGATATAACAAGGTTAAAGGTTGATGCCGTTGTAAATGCTGCCAATTCACAGATGTTAGGGTGTTTCGTTCCTTGTCACGGGTGTATTGATAATGCGATTCACAGTGCTGCCGGAATACAGCTTAGAACGGAATGCAATCATATTATGAACCAGAGGCGGATTCGCTACGGGGAACAATATGAGGAACCAACCGGCACAGCTACGTTGACAAAAGCTTACAATCTTCCCTGTAAATACGTCATTCATACGGTGGGACCGATTGTGTACGGTAAACTAAATGAAGAACTCCGCCAGGAGCTTCGGAATTGCTATGAAAATGTTTTGAAATGCTGTGTGGAGAATGAAATAAAATCCGTTGCTTTCTGCTGTATTTCCACAGGAGAATTTCATTTTCCGAATGACGAAGCAGCAAAAATTGCTTTGAACACCGTAACCGATTTTTTGAAAATGAATGATGGTATGGAGAGGGTTATTTTTAACGTCTTTAAAGATAGTGACAAGGAAATCTATCAAAAGATATTCGGCTTGAATTAGATGGAGACAATAGATATGATTAGAGTAGCAACAGAACAGGATGCGGAAAAATTACTTGCAATCTATGGATATTATGTAGAAAATACAGCAATCACATTTGAATACGAAGTGCCTTCCGTAGAGGAATTCAGGAGGCGGATTCGCCAAACACTCAGCAAATATCCCTATTTGGTATCGGAACAGGACGGAGAGATTGTGGGTTATGCATATGCAGGGGCTTTTAAAGGACGGCGTGCATATGACTGGGCAGTGGAGACGACTATTTACATAGCCAAGGATGCCAGAAAAAAGGGATTGGGGAAGGAACTTTATACAGCATTGGAAAAGGCGTTGGCACTACAGAATATCATAAATCTCAATGCCTGTATCGCTTATCCCAGCGTGGAGGATGAATATCTGACAAAGAACAGCGTTCAATATCATCAGCATCTGGGGTATCGGTTTGTGGGAGAGTTTCATAAATGTGGGTATAAATTCGGCAGGTGGTATAATATGGTATGGATGGAAAAGTGTATTTCCCATCATCCACACCAGCCATTGCCGGTTAGGAGTTTTGAGGAGATTCAAAATCAGCTTGCTTTTTTGCCATGCGACTCCAATTTATAAAGCCATAAATATCATTTACCAGAAAGGTAATAAAACAAACGATTACCGAAAGGTATGTGATATCATGGATGGTCGCCAGAATCCATAAGAGTATCAGAACAATATCATTGCAGGCATAAGCAATGGCATAATACGGACTTCTTCGAAATGTGAGATATACCGCAAGAAAACTGGTGGTAATGGATAATGTGCTTGGAAGAATATTTGCAGTATGGAATGCTTTCAAAATAAAGTAAAAAATAAATGTGACGATAACAGTGAGAATCCACATAAAAAGAGTTTCTTTTTTACTGATATGATTTACCTGAACTTCCGATTTATTTCCGTTGTAAGGGTGTCTCAGCCATGAAATTAATGCAAATACAGCCATAGGCATTGTCATGCCAAGGTAAGTAATCATTTCTCCATAATAAGAAAATGTGAAAGAGATGATACCATAGAGCAGACTAAAAATAATCATGAGAAACTGACCCAGAGGGTTGCCCTTTGCGGCAAAAATGAGTGATGTCACACCAATGAGAGAAGCTGTTAGTGTTAAATAGTTTTCTCTGTCAAAAATACAAAAGGATACTGTGATTAAAATAACAGAGCAGCACCACAGCAAAATCTCGACTTTTGAAAAATAATTTGTGAAAGTTTCTAATTTGTTTTTATTCATAAGACCTCCTAAAAAAGCATCCGCATACACACCTTCAAAGACCTAATGGTGTGTAAACGAATGCTCCTTGCATTCCTACCCGGTGGCAGTACTTGTATTTATTTTTTTATATGGTAACATGAGAAGAGGAAAAAAGCAATTAAGAAACAGGATGATTTAAAATACATGGAGCAACACAGATGGAAATAAGAAAAGGAACACAGCAGGATATAGAGGAAGTGGCGGCATTATATGATGAATTGAATGATTACTTGGAAAGTCATACCAACTACCCGGGATGGATGAAAGGGATATATCCAATTCGTGAAGATGCCGAGGTAGGCGTTGCAGAACAGAATCTTTTTGTAGCCACAGAAGAAGGGAAGATTGCCGGTACCGTAATCCTGAACCAGAAGCCGGAGGAGGCCTATGATTTAGCGGATTGGCAGAATGATTTGGAGTATGATGATATTTGCGTGATTCACACCCTTGCAATACATCCTGATTTTTTGCATCGGGGAATCGGGAAGGAAATCATGGAGTATGTGCTTGAATATGCTGAGTATATGAATCGAAAAGCAATACGTTTGGATGTATATGAAAACAATATGCCTGCCATTCGTTTGTATGAAAAAATGGGCTTTCACTATATAGGAACTGTTGATTTAGGATATGGAAAGTATGGACTGGATTGGTACAAGTTGTATCAGTATTTGTTGTAGAACAATGTTCATTCAGCCGTAAGGCTTGATGATATAAAATTTATTTTAAGGAGACGCTGTTTGAGAAAAAATAACACTTTGGAGATTGTGGACTAACCGGGAGGTTTGTGCCGCATAATCTCACATGAACCTCCCAAATATTGACAGTCAACAATTGAACGACATGATACGAACTGCGAATGTTCGTGAGTCTGACAGGAGGAAAAATAATGAAAAAAAATGACTATATGATTCGTTTGGAAACACCTAATGACTATCGTAAGGTGGAAAATTTAACACGTGAGGCATTCTGGAATGTTTACCGTCCGGGATGTATGGAACACTATGTACTGCATTGCTACCGTGACAGAGAGGATTTTGTGCCGGAATTGGATTTTGTAATGGAAAAGGATGGCGAAATTATTGGGCATGTGATGTATGTACGTGCCAAAATTCAGGCTGATGATGGCAGAGAAATTCCGATTATGACCTTCGGACCTATCAGCATTGCACCGGAGTATAAACGGAAAGGTTATGGAAAAGCCTTGTTGGATTATTCTATGGAAAAAGCTAAAAAAATGGGTGTAGGTGCACTCTGCATGGAAGGCAACATTGATTTCTATGGAAAGTCCGGCTTTGTAGTTGCCAGTACAAAAGGAATACACTACTATGCAGAACCAAGAGAAGAGGAAGTCCCGTATTTTCTGCTCAAGGAACTGAAGGAAGGTTTCTTGGACGGTATTACAGGAGTCTATCATACGCCGGAGGGTTATTTTGTAGATGAGAAAGCTGTGGAGAAGTTTGACGCTGATTTCCCATCAAAGGAAAAATTAAAGCTGCCGGGACAGCTAGTGTAAACACAAACGAATAAAAGGAGTAGCCGGTGGGGAACAAGTTTCCTCACCGGCTAAAACAATAAAAACATATAAAACAGCTTGCAATTCAAATTTTGCTGTGATACTCTGAAAAAAAGCAGATTTTCTAAAAAAATATCTTATTTAAAGCAACAGCTTTAGATTCTTTAAACATTTCCATATAACAGTTGGAGAACTGTTCCTTTCAGAAAATTCATGCTTTTCCAATAATAGCAGCAGGAGTTTTCGATGAGGAGCCTCCTGAATAATTACATAAGGAGGTTAGTGGATGGAAGAACCGAAGGAAAAGAAGCTATTGCAATGGCATCCCGGTTTTTATGCCGGATTGCAGATTGAATTAGAAGAGGATGCAGATAATCTGGAATTTCAGAATGAATACCAGATTGGAACAAAGCCAAAAGAAATTGATGTACTTATTGTAAAAAAGAATATGGAAAATCCAGTACATAAAAATATAGGAAGGATATTCCGAAAACACAATATCATTGAGTATAAAAGTCCGGGAGATTATATAAGCATAGATGATTATTATAAAGTATATGGTTATGCCTGCTTTTACAAATCACAGACAGCAAAGATAGATGAGATAAAAATTGAAGAAATAACAGTTTCTTTCGTGTGTGAATATAAACCGGCAAAATTAATCAGACATTTAAAAGAGCAGGGGTGCCGGATAAAAAACGTGGAGCCGGGAATATATCACATTGAAGGGATGCGGATTCCAATACAGTTGATACTGACCTCCCAATTGTCAAAGGATGAGAATTTATGGCTCGGAAATTTAACGAAAAATCTGAAAGAACGGGAAACAGCAGAAAAATTGGTACTAGAATATGGGAAACACGAAAAAGATCCCCGGTATCAAGCAGTAATGAATCTGATTGTAGAAGCAAATCAGGAAGTATTCAGCAAGGAGGATGAAAAAATGTGTGAGGCATTACGAAAAATAATGAGTGATGAGTTAGAGGAAAGGGAAAATATAGGAAGAACTGAAGGAAGGATAGAAGGAAGAGTAGAAGGAAGAGCCGAGGGAATTATTGAAACAGGTATGGAAATAGGACTTTCCGAAGAGGATATTTTAGGGAAATTACAGAAGAAACTGGATGTTTCATTGCAAAAAGCACAGGAATATTTGCATATGTTTGGAAAACAGACGGTATAAAAGGACAGGAGATAAAACGGTCTATGCTAAAAATAGTAACATTGGTTGAGAATACAACGTTGTCATCGGAATATCGTTGCAAACATGGATTGTGTCTATACATAGAGTCCGAAAAACATAAAATACTGTTTGATGTAGGACAGGATGATTTGTTCATTGAAAATGCAAAAAAGATGCAAATAGATATTTCGGAAATTGATACGGTAATTATATCCCATGGACATAAAGACCATGGTGGAGCTTTAAAAGCCTTTATGTTTTTGAACTCTGAAGCAAGGATATATATAAGAAAAGCAGCGTTTGAACCACATTACATCAAGGTGTTGGGACTTCCGTTTGATGTGGGATTGGATGAGGAATTGCTCAATAATGAACAGATAGTAGTTACCACTGATGAAATGAGGATAGATGAAGAGTTGTTCCTTTTTCAAATGTAACATCCGATACTTATTTTTCAAAATCAAACAAGGCATTATATACGAAGAAGCAAAAACGGATGGTGCCAGATGATTTTTGCCATGAGCAGAATTTGATTATTACAGCAAACGGGAAAAGGGTGTTATTTTCAGGCTGTTCACATACGGGAATTGTGAATATACAGAATCAGGCGGAAAAATTGATTTTAAGTGAGATTTCGACTGTGGTCGGAGGATTTCATTTATATAATCCCCCAACAAAAAAATATGAGAGTGATGAAATGATTGCTAATATAACGAATGCTTTAGAAAAAAAGAAGAGTGATTATTATACTTGCCATTGTACCGGAATAAAAGCATATAAAAAGATGAAATATAAGCTGGGGGAGAGATTACATTATTTGTCAACTGGTACGGAAATATTATTGTAAGATATTGCTTTTCCGGGAAGGGAATTGATGAAGGAGATAAAAGAAATAAATTAGATTTTTTAGGAGTACATCTGCCCTATAAAGGAGCGAAAAAAGGAAAGTAGAGGAAAATCATGAAACTGAAAAATGTGTTGATTGTAGTGGAGGATATTGAGAAATCCAAAGCTTTCTATAAAGAATTATTTGGACTGGACGTGGTGGTGGATTTTGACGGGAACGTGATACTGACTGAGGGACTGGTGCTTCAGGATAAGAAAATCTGGGAAAAATTCATCGAAAGAGAAGTAATTCCCAAGGGGAATGATGCGGAGCTGTATTTTGAGGAAACAGACTTGGAAGGATTTTCACAAAAGCTGGAGAACAGTTCCTTTGACATCGAATATGTCAATCGGATGATAGAACATGACTGGGGTCAAAAGGTCATCCGCATTTATGATCCGGACAAGCACATGATTGAAATCGGTGAGCCTATGGAGAAATGGCAGAAGAAATAAAATTAGAAAAGGTACAAAGGAGATTTTTGGGAAAATGAAAGTAATACGCGGAGTTTTTTTAGCGTTGGTGGCAGGTATCTGCTGGGGAATGTCCGGCACGGTGGGTCAATATTTATTTACGGAAAAAAATGTGGATGCAGGATGGCTGACAGTAGTAAGGATGTTGGTATCCGGGGTGGTTCTGCTGTTGCTGGCATTGTGGAGCCAGCCACAGAATGTCAGAAGAATCTGGAATGAAAAGCAGGCAGTTGCGAGACTTCTGCTTTTTTCTCTGCTGGGACTAATGGCAGTTCAATTTGGTTATATGCAGGCAATCCGCTATTCCAATGCGGGAACAGCCACAGCCATACAATATCTGGGAGAGGCATTTATTTTGATTTTTACCTGTGTTTCCATGAAAAGATATCCAAAATCCTTTGAGGTGGTGGGACTTGTACTGGCATTGACAGGAATTTATCTGCTGGCAACCCATGGGGATGTGGGAAACATGGTGCTGTCCACCCAGGGACTTGTGTGGGGACTGGTGGCAGCAGTGGCACTGATGACCTATACATTGCTTCCGGGAAAATTGATTCGGGAATATGGAAATCAAACAGTAACCGGATATGCCATGCTCATTGGAGGTATGGTGTTGATGGTGGCTTTGCAAAGCTGGAATCGGGATGTGTCTGTGGACAAAGAAGTATTTTTGGCAATGTTGGTTATTGTGGTAATCGGAACCATTTTGGCATTTACGGCATATTTCCAGAGCATTGCAGATATAGGTGGGGTAAAAGCCGGGTTACTTGCTTCGGTGGAAACCATTGCGGCACCGTTGTTTGCATCTCTTTGGTTAAAAACAAAATTTGAACTGGTGGATTACATAGGCTTTGCGTGTATTTTGGCTATGGTAATTCTGTTGGCAGTGCCGGCTTTGCGGGAAGAGGCGGCAAAAGGTCAGGGAGGTTGTGAAGGATGAAAAAAAGCAGGAAGGCAGCAGGCTTTGCTATTCTGGCGGCAGCTCTTTATGCGGTAAATGTTCCGCTGTCAAAAATTCTCATACAATATGTGGAACCCACCATGATGGCGGCGTTTCTCTATTTGGGAGCAGGCGTGGGGCTGTCAATATGCCGTGGCGTGGAAATGCTGCTGGGAAAAGACTATAAGCGGGAACCTTTGACGAAAAAAGAATTCCCCTATGTGGCAGCCATGGTATTGCTGGATATAGCGGCACCAATTTTACTGATGTTTGGAATTTCCATGACCACATCGGCAAATGTGTCCCTTCTGAACAATTTTGAAATTGTGGCAACCTCACTGATTGCCCTGCTGATATTCCATGAGGTTTTGTCGAAAAGATTGTGGGTTGCAATCGGATTGGTGACTTTGGCCAGTATGATACTGGGATTTGAGGGAACAGAGAGTCTTGCCTTTCACAGGGGTTTGCTATTTGTGTTAGGTGCCTGTATCTGTTGGGGATTTGAAAATAACTGTACCAGAATGCTCAGCAGAAAAAGCTCTGTGGAGATTGTGGTTATAAAAGGATGCTTTTCCGGTTTGGGAAGCCTGATAGTAGCGAAGCTGTTGGGAGAAGCTATCCCGGAAATCCTCTGGATATTTCCGGTGTTGTTGCTGGGCTTCGTAGCCTATGGTTTGAGTATCCATTTTTACATTTTGGCACAAAAGGAGCTGGGAGCGGCAAAAACCAGTGCCTATTATTCCGTAGCACCTTTTTTGGGAGTGGCGTTCAGTATGCTGCTGTTGGGGGAACATCCTCAGATGCGTTTTTATGTAGCACTGGCAATTATGGCAGTCAGTACATGGTTAATGGTAAAGGATACCATAGCATTACAGCACACCCATGAGCATCAACATATCCATACCCATGAGCATCGTCATGGAAATATGGTACACAGCCATGAACATAGTCATGAGCATACACATATGCATGTTCATGGTGAGGATTCCCAACAACATCTGCATGGCCATGAGGAGTTAGGTAACCATAATCATGCCCATTTTTCATAAAAGCAACCGATAGTTGCGGCAAAGTTGGTAGAAAAAAAGAGGTATGTTTGTAATACTCTTTTTGGAGGTGGACAGATGAGTCTTGCAGAAAATATAAAGAGATACAGAACGGATAGAAAAATGTCTCAAGAGGATTTGGCAGAAGCTTTAAATATCAGTCGGCAATCTGTTTCCAAATGGGAGACCGGAAAGGCAAAACCTGATACGGGAAATCTGATACAGATGGCACAGCTTTTTGGAGTGTCTTTGGGAGAGCTGACGGAGACCCAAGAAGAGGATTTTCAAAGACCAAGGAAAAAATCCAGAAAACGGGTTGTCATAGGAATCTTGATAGGTATCTTACTGATAATATTGTTTGCGGCAGCGTTGGTTGTACACCGGTATCCCCAGGTTCTGGACAGAATCCGGCAGGAATATCATATGGGACAGAATAAGAAAACGGTAAAGCTCAAGCATGACAATATTTATGAGGATGGTATTGACGGTCTGTTGGAGGATTTAGGAAAAGTAATTGATTTTCCCCAGCATATGATGTTGAAAAACAGTTTCAATCTGCATTTTGCACCGGACGGAAGCATTTCGTCCATAGATACCATGTGGTACGGTTATGATGAACGCTATACCTATGTGGACAGCTATCTTATCAGCTATGACAGAAGTAAATCCACCTATATCAGTGTTTGGTTTGGGGGCGGAACCGGAGATGTCTATGATGTGGAGAAGGATGTAAATGTTCTCTTTGAGGCATTGCGGGTGATTCCGGTGGAGGACGCAGTCAAAGACTGGGAAGAACCGGAATACGGAATCCTTTATAAGGGAGTCCGGGACTGGGGATATAACACCGAGGGAATCTATTACATTGATAAAGAGAAGCATATTGATATTCCTTCCGAAATTGTATATCAGGAAATCAAAGGTCCTACGGTGTCGGTTTTTTGTCCGAAGGACGAATCCATAACACCAAAACGTTACATCTATTGTGAACGTACGTCGGAAGAGGAGAATGTGCGATGAAGAAAAATTTAAAACTATGCATCTTACTTTTGACCATGGCATTTCTTATCTGTGGCTGTGGAAAAACAACAAAGACTGAGGAAACCGCAGAAAAACAGAAAGATAATCACTATCTGGAAAATAAAAATCTGGAGGCGTTTGATGATACCGCCATTCAGAAAATGCTGGAACTTCCGGCAGTGGGCGAGGATGCTTATTATAAGCAGTTTCAGTCAGAGGATGCCTATGAAGAAAAAATAGACTTTGAAGGAATCAAAGCGGATGAACCTTATCAGGTGCGCCTTCGGGACGCAGACCGCTACGGAGATTCCTGCAATCTTTTGATAGATGTATTTATCCGCTCTTATATGAGTGCACAGGAGCAGCAGAAATATGACCCGAATGAGGATTACTTTCAGACTACGGTAGAGGTGCTTTCCTCCAATTTACTGGCAGGAGACAGAAATGAGTTTGTTATGTTAGTGGATTTCAGAAAATATGTACCGGAGGAGGAAATCTCATGGTATCGTCAGGAACATTCGGAATGGGGTCAGGTGGTAACCACAGAAGACGGAACGTGGCTGTACGGAAACTGGGCAATTCACGGTAGGATGGCAAAGGATTATGTTTTTGAACTGGCAGGGGTGGCAGATGGAGGGCAGACCTTAGTTGCTTTTTATGAAAAATATCCGGAATATCAAAGCTTCTATGAGAATATTCCGGACATTCAACCTACGCCGTTAGAAGTGTGCAGAGCGAAGGTTGAAAATGACAAACTGTTAGTAACCTATGACAATGGTGAGAATTGGAGAGAGGTTCCCATCAGTTGGGAGCTACTGTTTGCAAGAGGGGATGAACGGGACGGAAAGATTACATCGTTACAGGCAGGGAGTTATTATGTTTCTGAGGATTTGACGATTTTTCTCTATGGCGGAAGTACCTCTGTACCGTTTTCAGCTCTGGTCAGTACCGATGGAGGAAAAAATTTTACAAAGACAGTCATTTCTGACAGTATGGATGTGCGGGCGGAATTTGTTTCGGTACCGGAAAACAGTGGAGTAATATATGTTCTTTCCACCGGAGGCAGAACCATGTCGCAGGAAGGAAATCTTCTGTATAAAAGTACCGATGGAGGAAAAAACTTTCTTCCGGTGGAGGGAATCCAAGAGCATATTCATTCCATTACCACAGATTTTTCCTTCGTGACGGAACAGAACGGCTTTGTCTGTGTGCGGTCTTCGGAAAAACCATATATGTTGGTAACCCAAGATGGAGGAAGTACATGGACAGAAGCAGTTTTTGAAAATGTACCGGAATATTATGGAATGGCATATGCTCCGGTTTTAGAGGACGGTGTCTACACCCTGTATGTGGGAGAAGAAGCTTACTCTAAAGAAGAGGGTGGAAAATATCGTTTTGTCAGTCTGGATGAAGGACGGACGTGGGAACGGCAGAAATAAGGGTTGCAGTTTTGCGGTTTATCTACTAGAATATAAAATGTCAGAGTCATACTGATAATGGAACAGAAAAATTGTAGAAGGAGACAGACATGGTTGAGAGAGACTATGTGATGAGACTGATACATGAGATTATCCGAACACTGATTGCCTTGGTCTTCGGAAGAGATGTGGACGAAGAGACAGAGTTGATTGTCCGTGCAGAGTCCCGACAGTTATATGAGAGATTGAAGAGTCTCGTAGATGCCGGAGAGATAGAAGAGGCAGAGAATTGTCTGTGGGAGGCGGCTGAGAACGGAGAAATAGATTTTGAGACGGGACTTTTGTTTTATGAACATCTCAATGAGAAAAGTAATGATTTTTTAGAGGAACATCATTTTTCCAGAAAAGAAGTGGTGGAAGGTATCCGTTATCTGGCGGAATGTTATGGTTATGGAACCATGGCGGAATCCCTTCTGGAAGATGTGATAGAAGAATAGGAAGGAGATAAAATGAACGGTTTAGGTTATACACCGGTATGCAGCAGTAGTTGCCTGTCAAAAACATGCATTTTAGAGGTTGACGGGATTACTGCGTCCTTTTTTAGGTAGAATCGTTTTTTTATCTGAGAAAACAGAAAGCAGTAACTCCCAAAGAACATATCCGGCGGATATGTTCTTTTTGTATGGAAATAAAAAATCAGCAAAAAAGGAGTTCATTGTATGAAGAAGAAATTAGAGAGAAATATAAAAATAGATTATGTGTCCCGGTTTCTGGCAAATTTTGATTTTTCCGGGGCCATATGGGTATTATATCTGGCTTACAAAGGGATGAATCTCTGGCAGATTGGAATTTTAGAAGGAATTTTCCATGTGGTCAGTTTTCTGAGCGAGGTTCCCTCCGGTGCGGCGGCAGATTTATGGGGAAGAAAAAAAGTAATGATTTATGGAAGAGTGTGCAGCGTCTTGGCTTCTGTGATTATGTTATTTTCTTCGGAATTCTGGCAGTTTGCCGTAAGCTTTGTATTTATGGCATGGGGATATAATCTGGTATCCGGTTCTGAGGAGGCTTTGGTCTATGATAGCTTGAAACAGGTGGGAAAAGAAGAAAAGTTTTACGGGGTCAACAGCAGACTGGAGGTCATTATTGAGGTAGCACAGGGATTGGGAACCTTTGTAGGTGGAATTTTGGCAGAAATATCTTATGTCTGGTGTTATGGAGCAGCTATTTTTATAGGGAGTGTTTCTTTGATTCCATGCCTGATGCTTACAGAGCCGGAATTTCCCAAGAAAGAAAAACAGAGGTTGGATATGCATTTTCGGGAAAGCTTTCGAACCATCAAAGAGAATCCCAAGGTAACGGAAATTTTATTGTTTTATTCGTTGATATTTACCTTTTATGCCGGTATTTATTATTATGGGCAGCAGTATTTTTATGAAATGAATCTGAATAAAATAGAAATCAGTGTCATTATGCTCTTTGCCGGAGTGTTTTCCTGTATGGGAGCTTTGGTCAGTGAGAAACTGGTAAAAAAATACGGAGAGAAAGTGAAGTATGGAGCTGCATGGGTAATTGGATTTTGTGTGCTGGGAATGGTACCGAACCAAATGTGGCTGGCGGTTTTTTGCTTTTGCATTATGGGATTTGCAAATTCTATGTTGTATCCTATGCAGTCTGCGTCATTGAATGCACTGATTCCTTCTGAGCAGCGGGCAACGATTATTTCCGTTAGCAGCATGATATATTCCATGTTTATGATTTTGCTGTTTCCGATGATAGGAGCATTTGCAGAAAGATTCGGATTGCATCAGACTTTTGGGGGTGTAGGAGGAATGATAGCAGCAGTTCTTCTGATGATGGTGTTTTTTAAAAAAGCAGCTTCAGAATAAAAAAATTAAATACAGAAAAGGAATTGACAAGAAGGGCAACATCACTTAGAATAGGAAAACGGACAGAAACCATGCGGGCATGGCGGAATTGGCAGACGCGCTAGATTTAGGTTCTAGTGGGAGACCGTGCAGGTTCAAGTCCTGTTGCCCGTATTATTTCAAGGGTTCTAGTGGTTAATTATTGATTGACTACTAGGACTTTTTTATTGTCTAACATTTGATATAATTGGTCTTATAAAAAATAATCTAGTGTGTCCCAAATCAAGAAAGAGAGGACACACAATGATAAGAAGGAAACAACATATGAGCGAATTACAGTATGTAACAATGGAAATTGCGTATAAGCGTTTTTTGATGAAAAGGAAGCCAACGGGTTATTAAAAGATACCTTGTCTACTTATGTTGAACAAAATAAAGATTATAAAGAGCAAGTTCTAAAGCAATATCCCGAACGTCATGAGTATAGAACTATAACAAATAAACAAACGGGAGAAAAAGAAGTCCATGAGATAAAAAGTGAATACTACTCTCCACATGGTGAAGATAAAAAATATTTAAGGGACGATTTATATATTGTATCTCAAGCTCTAGGACATAACAGAATTGACGTTACACATTCGTATATAAAATAATATTCGTGCCCGGCACGAATATTATTTTATTACATAACAAACGGAAAGGGGCAATACTTTGGGGTGGAGATTTTGTTTGCAAAATACAACCCGTACCCCTTGAAGTGTAATAATGCTATAAAATCTTATTTGAGGACTAACAGGATTTCGATTCTGCTTAGTCCTCTTGTTTACCCATTCTTTGTATGATACCATTATTAAAAAGGGGGGTTCTGATTATGTCATTAACTAAAATGATTCAATATAATGATGATTGGAAAAGTTTTTTTAAAGAGAATATTCCGAAGAAAACAGATTTTAAAACATTATCGGGACATTCTGCATTTTCTAACGATTATCAAGAAATTGTAGAATATAAATTAAGCAATTCACATTATTCAAGTGTTGTAGGTACTGCTTTTGATTATATCGCTCGATGGCTTGTTGCAAAAACTGCTTCGTCTAATAGCGAACAAGCTTATGAAGATTTGATTGCTGAAAGAGGAATATATTTGTGCCGATATGTAGTAGACAAAGAGAATATTGATATGCAGGACACATACGAAAAAGCATTGAAGACATGTAAAAAATTTATTAAAGGTAAAGTTGGCAAAAGTGAAATTATTGATGTTGCAGTCTTGTTTGCCAAACTTGAACAGGTGGTGCGAAGAGGAACTTTCCCGTTTGATGTGGACTTGGAAGATATATTTAGCTGTGAATATGAAATTATTGAAGATTTAGAAAAACTCTATGATTTGTTTGAAGAAAGATTTATTTTTAGCGGACTTGTAACAAAGGACAGTAAAGTTGTGTATAATCCGACTTTTGGTGGTGCTTCTGTAATATGTGGTGGTGCTGACGCTGATATATATATTGATGGTACATTATATGATTTTAAGTGTACAAAAAAACATGGTTATGTATGGAACGAAGTTGCTCAAATATTGGGATATTACTTTTTGGATAATATTGCAAAGAATAATCATGATGAAGATAATTGCTTGAATGGATATGAGATAAAACGTATAGCATTTTATAGAGCAAGACACGGAGAAATCGAATATATCGATGTGTCAAAAGAAGAGTATCAAGGTTTGATTATGTCCTTTGAAGAAATATTAGGAAAAGAAGAATATCAAAAATATTTTGAAGAGGAAAGAAAACGTAAAGAACAAGAGAAACTAGAGCAAGAAGAGCGAGAAAGAGAAGAACAGGAAAGGCTACAAAAAGAACAAAAAGAATTAGAGGAAATTACTAGGCGTGGAAACAAAGATGAAATCACGCTTTATAAAATGAAAAAGATTTTAGGTTATGGAGATTATTTTGACGAGGAAGTAAGACAATGTAAAAATGAAAAACAAAAAAAGCGTCAAATAAAGTGGTTAATAGAGGTGTACTATAATTCAAGGGTATATGACAAAATAGATAGTGAAAAAATTAAATATATTATGCAACGTGAAAATATTACTGTTGACGAAATGAGCAAAAAATTAAATAGAACTCCTGCAACAGTAAAAAAATGGATTGCTGGAAAAAGTACTCCTCCACTTGGTACATATATCGAACTTTTAGAGATGCTTAAATGCAATAGGACAGATATTGCAGAACCTAAAAATAATTATCTTTAAAACAACTTGTTTTTTTATAAGGATTTATTTATAATCTTATGTGTTGAAAGTGCTATTTTTTGTAGACTTTAACTAGATTAAAAAATGGCTGAAATACAGTAAACACAACGAAAAATGCGGTTGGCAGACACGCTAGATTATTATGAGTCAATCAAACAAGATTTAGGTTCTAGTGGGAGACCGTGCAGGTTCAAGTCCTGTTGCCCGTATTGAGACCGTTTCAAGTTTTGTGTAAACGTCAAAAACTGATATAAGATTTGTGAATAGTTACGAATGGGCAGAGCCGATTTTCCGGTTTCTGCCCATATCTGCATTATACATAAGTTTTAGGGCATGTCAATAAGACCTGACCTAAATCAGATGATTTTACAGGTTTCTTTCTCTCAGACGATCTTCAAAATAGATTTCCAGCTGAGAATGAATCTGTCCCCAGTCCTGACGATGTCCTGTCCATTTTTTCGTGATGTCCATAGTTGCCAGATACAGCATTTTTAGAAGGCTGTCGTCGGATGGAAATACGGTCTTGCTTTTGGTCACTTTTCGAAGCTGACGGTTAAATCCTTCTATTGCATTTGTTGTATAAATCAGGCGTCTTACGGCTTCCGGATACTTGAAATAAGTGGAAAGCGTTGCCCAGTTATCATGCCAGGATTTGTAGATTTTCGGATACTTGGAATCCCATTTATCCTTAAATAATTCCAGCTCGTTTAAAGCAGTTTCTTCTGTCGGAGCTGCATATACAAGCTTCAAATCTGCCATAAGCTTTTTGATATCTTTGTAGGATACAAACTTGGTTGAATTCCGGATCTGGTGAATGATACACTGCTGGATTTCTGTTTTCGGATAAACGGCTTCTATTGCCTGCGGAAATCCATTCAGTCCATCAACACATGCTATCAGGATATCTTCAACACCTCTGTTTTTGAGTCCATTCATGATGGAAAGCCAGAACTTCGCACTTTCGTTTTCCCCTACATACATACCAAGAACATCCTTTTTTCCGTTCATATCGATACCAAGAGCGATATAAACAGCCCGCTTCACAATACGCCCTTCGCTGCGTACATGATAGTGTATAGCGTCCATAAAAACAACGGCATATACTTCTTCAAGAGGGCGTTCCTGCCATTCTTTTACAATCGGAAGAATCTTGTCTGTAATCCGGCTGATGGTACTGTCAGAAATATCGATATCATAAAGTTCTCGCATATGTGATTCAATATCTCCGGTAGTCATCCCTTTTGCATACATGGAAAGAATCTTTTCTTCCATGTCCTGGGTTACAGTATTCTGATATTTTTTGATGAGCTGAGGCTCATATTCGCCGTTGCGGTCACGTGGAATGGCTACGTCCATATCTCCGTAGCTTGTATGCATAGTTTTACTGGAATGACCGTGCCTGCTGTTGTCTGTTTCTTTGTTCCGATAATCATACTTGGAATATCCCAGTTCCTCGTCCAGTTCTTCATCCAGAGCACCTTCCAGAAGGACTGACATCATATCCCTCATGATGCTGTTTACATCGGTTCCATCTTTGATGCTGATGTCATTATTTTTCAGATAATCATGCATCATTTCTCTCATTGCTGCTTTTTGTGGGCTTTCTTTTCTTTTTGCCATAAAAATAACCTCCAAACTGAGTAATTTTATCTTACATCAGTTTGAAGGTTTACACAAACTTTGGGATACTCCCCCCGTATTAGAAAAAGCCGGAAACTTTGAAAAACCAAAGTCTCCGGCTTTTTTATGACTGTCTTTATAAACTATGATTTTCTGAATTATAGTAGTCTGTTGAGGGGTATGTTTTTATCCAAGGAAAACACACCATATTCTTCAATAAAATCGTGTTCCATTTCTGAATATTCCACCAAATACTCTTGAAATTCTTTTTGTAAGCCTTCGTAACGTTCGATGGTGGAATGGGAATGCATGAATACCTCCTCCAAAATGTTTTCATAATCAGATTCAAACATGGAAACGATAGTTGCATCCAGTTTTCCGGCATCGGCTTCGGATTTCAGAATAGAAATAACCGTTTCCTTGTCCATAGATTCCTTATACGAACGTCTTTGCAAAAGGGCACTGGCAACATCCGCCACCTGAACAATACAATCGGATAAGGTTAGTTCATTTTTCGTTAGGTGGTTAGGGTAGCCGCTTCCGTCAAGCCTTTCATGATGCCTGCTGGCAATCTGCACGATATCATGTGGGAACAGATCCCCTATAATGTCTTCTGTAAATAAAATGTGCTTTTGCATGATATGGAATTCTTTAGGAGACAGACGTCCCGGTTTTTCTAAAATGCCGGTAGGAATTTTGATTTTGCCCAAATCATGTAAAAGAGCGGCAAATCGAATATCCCGGACGGAATCTGCGTCCATGTGGAATCTGTTTGCCAATGCAGTGGCAAGCTGGACGATGGTAATTGTATGAATGACGGTTTGTTCGCTTTTGAAATCAATCTCATAGGTAAGCATTCGAACCACATCTTCTAGCAGACGGTCAGCTCGTTCCGGTTCGTTAAAGAATCTTCTGACGTCTACGCGATAGGTTTTGTCTCTCAAATGTTCTAATAAATCATACTTTTCGTTTGCGGCGATAAAATCTTCTACGTCTTTAGGGTTGAAATTTCTGTCGGCACCATGTCTGACCTGCCATAGAACATCGTCCATGTCTTCGTGTTTCATGTTGAAGATGTCAATTCGGTCCAAAAGATGAATGAAAATCCCTTCGTCTACATACTCGCTTTGATATTTTTCACGTTCTGAAAAATAAGTATGATGGTAAAGCAATACTTCTGCGTCTTTCTCCAGTGGGGAGAAGTATTTCATGAATAAATAGCCATAGATGCAGTGCTCTAACGGTTTGTCGATGTCAAACTTCAATAAATCCAGAAATTTTTCTGTCTTGTATGCTCCGATGTCATGGGCATAACATGCAAGCATCATTTTCTCACGGTGTTCTGAATCGGATTCCTTCCGATACTCGGAGATTTTTAAGTACAAGTAGGCAACTCTTTCCCCGTGTTCCACTACCTGACTGTTTAATTCATTCATAATTTGCCGCAGTACGGCATATAAGGAAACATCATTTTTCATATTTACTCCTCTGTACTTATCATTTGTGGACGGTGTCTTGCGGTAATTGTTAAATATACAATAGTATAACATAAATGGGGGGCAATGCAAACTATAGCAAATATCTATACGCAAGTAAAAAGAAAAATTGTCTTTATCCGAAAAAAAACGAAAAAATGAATAAAAATTCCAAGTTATGCATAGTTATGAATTTTGTGGAATATGACGGATTTTATTGACAAAAATGAGGGAGGGATGATAAAATATACCAAGATATGAGTTAAAAAAGAGGTTATATATTAGGGTGCGAAGAGGCAGGATTAGCAGGACTCGGACCCTTTTTTTATTGGTTGGCAAGCCAACCGTAAGAGAGACCTAAAAAACAAGGAGTGAGCAAGATTATGAAGAAATATGTTGTAAAACGAATATTTCTTGCCATCGTAACGATATTTGTCATTAGTGCAATCACATTCTTTGCGATGAATTTAGTTCCGGGTGGACCTTTTAATAAGGAAAAAGCATTAAGCCCGGCAGTACAGCAAGTACTGGAGGAAAGATATAATCTGGATAAACCGATTCCGGTGCAATTCGGCCTGTATCTGAAAAACTTATTACATGGAGACTGGGGCGTAAGCTTAAAGACCGGACGTGATATCTGGACGGATATGTGGGCTAAATTCCAGATTTCCGCAAAACTAGGTGGTGTTGCGGCGATTATAGCAATCATTGTCGGAATTATTCTGGGAAGTATTGCGGCACTGCAAAGAAACAAATGGCCGGACAGAGTCATTATTTTCTTTACCACGTTGGCAACGGCAATGCCGTCATTCGTACTGGCAACTTTATTGCTGTTGGTATTCTGTTTGAAATTGGAGTGGATTCCGGTATGGTCTTCTAGTTCGCCGAACTATGTGCTTCCGGTTATTGCCTTGAGTCTTTATCCGATGGCATACATTACCCGTTTGACGAAGACCAGTATGCTGGATGCTTTGAATCAGGACTATGTCCGTACAGCAAAGGCAAAAGGCGTGAAGACACAGAAGGTTATCTTTAAACACGCATTGCGGAATGCATTGATTCCGGTTGTTACATATGTAGGCCCGATGGTGGCTTATATTTTAGTGGGTTCCATGGTTGTAGAAAATATCTTTACCATTGGCGGTTTGGGAACGGCTTTTGTAACAAGTATTACAAACCGTGACTACACAATGATTATGTCTACAACGATTTTCTTGGCAGTGCTGATGGTTTTGGCAAATCTGCTGACAGATATCGCGTATAAGATTATTGATCCGCGTATTACATTTGAATAAGAGAGGATAGATATTATGCAGAACGAAAATGGAAGCCCAAAGAAAAGTATATTATCCGCTCAAGTTGATTTGTCCAAATACGACAGCTCTTATTTCAGAGCGGCAACAGAAGAAGAGAAAAAACAGCAGGATGTTATGAGTGAGTCCACCACCTTCTTTAAAGACGGTATGCGAAGACTCCGTAAAAATCCGCTGGCAATGGGCAGTTTGATTGTATTACTGATTGTATTATTGATTATTATTTTTGCACCTATGGTTGTTCCTTACGGATATGAAGAGATTATTACCGTGGGTGGCGTTAGAGATAAGAGTGCAAAGAATCTGGGAATGATGCAGTATTCCGAACGTGAACTCCAGTATATGGAGCAGACGGGAGAAAAACTCTTCCCGCATATTTTCGGTACGGACAGTCTTTGCCGTGACTATTTCATCCGTGTGATTTACGGTACAAGAGTCAGTCTTGCCGTAGGTTTGGTAGCATCTATCATGGTGTTGATTATCGGATTGTTATATGGTGCCATTGCAGGTTATTGCGGCGGCAAGGTAGATATGATTATGATGCGTATCGTAGACGTTATCTACTCGTTGCCGGATATGTTGATGATTATCCTGCTTTCCGTGGTATTGAATGCCCGGTTGGGTCCGTCTATAGAGGGAACTGCTTTGGCGAAACTGGGAACCAATATGATTTCAATTTTTATTGTGTTTGGTCTGCTCTATTGGGTAGGTATGGCACGATTGGTAAGAGGTCAGGTGCTTTCGATTAAGAGCAGTGAGTATGTTCTGGCAGCAAGATGTATCGGTACAAAGGGAAGTAAAATTCTCAGCCGTCACATTATTCCGAACTGTCTGCCGGTTATCATCATTACCACAGCATTGCAGATACCGTCTGCTATCTTTACAGAGAGTTATCTGAGTTTCTTGGGACTGGGTGTTGCGGCTCCCCTTACTTCTCTGGGAAGTTTGGCAAATGCGGCACGTGCAGGAATGCAGTCCTATCCGTCAAAGCTGGTTATTCCGGCGGTTACAATCTGTCTGATTGTATTGGCATTGAACCTGTTAGGCGACGGTTTGAGAGATGCTTTTGATTCAAAATTAAAGTAAGGAGATTGAAAAGATGAGTGAAGAAACAAAAAGCACAGAGTACTTATTAGAAGTCGAGAATCTCCATACTTGTTTTCATACGGAATCAGGAGATGTAAATGCGGTCAATGGTTTATCCATGGTATTAGAGCCGGGAAAAACCCTTGGAATTGTAGGTGAGTCCGGTTCCGGAAAATCTGTTACCGCATATTCCATTATGCAGATTTTGGCAGAAACAGGAGAGATTACAGAAGGCTCCGTAAAATATAAAGGGGAAGATATTACAAAATGGAGTGAGAAGGAACTTCATAATTTCCGCGGCTCCAAATGTTCTATTATCTTTCAGGATCCAATGACCAGCTTGAATCCGGTATTTACTGTAGGAAATCAGTTGATGGAGGCGATTATGCTCCATACAGATAAAAATAAGGCTGAGGCGAAGGAACGTGCCATTGAGATGCTGACTCTGGTAGGTGTGAATGAACCGGAGAGTCGTATCAAACAGTATCCTCATGAGCTTTCCGGCGGTATGCGTCAGCGTGTCATGATTGCAATGGCACTTGCCTGCGAACCGGATATTCTGATTGCCGATGAGCCTACCACGGCTTTGGATGTAACCATTCAGGCACAGATTCTGGAACTGATGCAGGAGTTGCAGCAGAAGCTGGGAATGGCAATTATTATGGTAACCCATGATTTGGGCGTTATTGCCAGCATGTGTGACGAGATATTGGTTATGTATGGCGGACGTGTTTGTGAGCGGGGAACCGCAGATGATATTTTCTATCGTCCGGCACATGAGTATACCAAGGGATTGCTCCGTTCCATTCCTAGAAAAGACAATATGAATGAACGGTTAGTACCGATTGGCGGTACACCGATTAACCTGTTGAATATGCCGAAGGGCTGTGCATTCTGTCCTCGGTGCGATGCAGCGATGAAGATATGTCTGGAGGAAGTTCCGGAGGAAATCAGAATGAGTGATACTCATTTGGCAAGCTGTTGGGTAAATATTAAAAATATGTATGAGGCACAGGAGGAAAATAAAAATGAGTGAAGAAAAGAACCTTCTTGAGGTAAGTCATTTAAAACAATATTTTCCGGTGCATCAGGGATTTCATACCGTACCATTAAAAGCGGTAGATGACATTTCATTTGCAATTAAGCCGGGAGAGACATTGGGACTGGTTGGAGAGTCCGGTTGTGGTAAAACAACCGTAGGACGTACTCTTTTAAGATTGTATCAGCCTACAGCGGGACGGATTGTCTTCGATGGTGATGTGCTCTTCGACAGCGGTGAACAGTATGATGAAGAAGGCAAGCTGATTGTGGATGCAAACGGCAAGCCGATAAAGAATAAAGCGATAGATGTGGATATGCTTCCGTATCGGAAGAAAATGCAGATGGTATTCCAGGATCCGTATTCTTCATTGAATCCTCGTATGACAGTAGAGGATATTATCGGAGAGCCTCTGGATGTCCACAAATTATATGCTAACAGAGCAGAGAGAAGAGATAAAATTTTAGAGCTGATGAGCTATGTGGGATTGAATGCAGAGCATGCAACCCGTTATGCTCATGAGTTTTCCGGTGGACAGAGACAGCGTATCGGAATTGCCAGAGCCTTGGCAGTAAATCCGAAGTTTATCGTCTGTGACGAACCGGTATCCGCGTTGGATGTGTCTATTCAGGCACAGGTTGTCAACATGTTTGAAGATTTACAGAAGAAATTTGGTATGGCATATCTGTTCATAGCCCATGATCTTCTGATTGTACAGCATATTTCCGATAGAATTGCGGTTATGTATCTTGGAAAAATGATGGAGGTTGCACCTTCAGATGAATTGAATAATCATCCGATTCATCCATATACATTAAGCCTTCTTTCGGCAGTACCGATTCCGGACCCGGAAACAGCAAGAAAGAGCAAACGAATCGTACTGGAAGGAGATGTTCCAAGCCCGTTGAATATGCCTAGCGGATGTCCGTTCCGTACCCGTTGTGCATATGCGACAGAACAGTGTGCAGAGGCAATGCCGCCGTTGACTGACAGAGGAGACGGACATTTTGTGGCTTGCTGGAACAAATAATTTACGGTTTTGATCTCCGCAGTGGAGCGAAACATATAAAAAATTTAGGAGGAGATAAAATGAAGAAGAAACTTATTTCTACTTTACTGGTTGCGACTATGGCAGTAAGCCTTGTAGCTTGCGGCGGAAAAGACGCATCCAAAAAGTCTGATTCAGAGTCCAAGACAAACACAAAAACTGACGTGTTAAGTTTGAATCTTGCATCTGAACCGGCTTACCTTGATCCGGCATTAAACAGTTCTGTAGATGGCGGATGTTTAGCAGTAAACTCTTTCGTAGGTTTGTATACTTACGACAAGGACGGAAAATTGGCTCCGGCTTTATCTGATGGCACAGCTGAGATTTCCGAGGATGGATTGACTTACACATTCAAGCTCATCGAGTCCAAATGGAGCGATGGCAGTGAGCTGACAGCAAAAGATTTCGTTTATAGCTGGAATCGTGCAGCAGCAGAAGAAACAGCAGCAGACTACAGCTATCTGTTTGATATCATCGAGAAAAACGATGACGGAACTTTAGCAGTAACAGCAGATGATGATTATACATTAACTGTAAAATTAAAAAATGTATGCCCATATTTCTTAGATTTATGTGCATTCCCAACATTCATGCCGGTACATCAGGCATCTGTTGAGGCAGCAAATACAGATGGAACAACCCCTGGAGCATGGGCTCAGGAAGCTGGATTTATCTGTAATGGTGCTTACACCTTAAAAGAGTGGAAACACAACGAGAGCATGGTATATGTAAAAAATGACAACTACTACGATGCTGAAAACGTAACAATGAACGAGTTAGACTTCATGTTAAGTGATGATATGACAGCAGTATATGCTGCATACAAGAGCGGTGACTTAGACTTCATCGATGACGTTCCGACAGATGAGTTGGCAAGCGTAAAAGACAGCGATGAATTCTACATTGCAGAACAGCTTGGTACATACTATGTTGCATTTAACGTAAACAGCAAAATGTTCGATGGTTTAACCACAGAGCAGGCTGCTAAGATGCGTGAAGCAATCAGCTTATTAATCGACCGTAACTACATCGTAGAGAACATCGGACAGACAGGACAGAAAGTAGCAAATACCTTCATCCCACCTGTAATGTCAGACGGTAACGGCGGCAAATTCACAAGTGACGGATACTTCGATGCTGAGAAGACCGGAGCTGAGAATGCAGAGAAGGCTATGAAACTCTTAGAAGAGTGCGGATACACCTTCAAAAAAGCTGGCGAAGGTTCATGGGAGATTTCTCCGGCACTTTCCATCAACTATGTATTAAATACAAACGATGGTCATCAGAAGATTGCAGAAGCATTACAGCAGGATTTGGCAGTTATCGGTATTGATATGAAGATTGATTCAATGGATTGGAATGTATTCTTAGAGGAAAGAAAACAGGGTAACTTTGATGTAGCTCGTGAGGGCTGGGTTGCAGATTATGATGACCCAATCAACATGTTAGAGTTATTCGCTTCTGAGTCTGGTAACAATGATCCTCAGTTTGGAAAAGGCAATGGTGCCGCAGCTCCTGACTGGGCTGAGTACGATCAGTTAATCAAAGATATCCGTATGGAGTCCGATTTAACAAAACGTGCTGAGATGATGCATCAGGCAGAAGATATTCTGATGGAGACTTATGCAGTTGTTCCACTTTACTACTACAACGATATCTATATGCAGAAATCTAACGTAGATGGAACATTTGTTAACTTATTCGGAATGAAGTACTTCATGTACTCTACAAAGAAATAATAAGACGTAATGTCCCAAAGCCGGGTTCCAAGATTGGAACCCGGCTTTTTTAGAACTGAAAAAGAGACACATATAAATAAGTAGGAAAAACATCCGTGGACAAAAAGATATGAACGCTGGTTATGGACGAAATAACGATAAGTTATACAAAGGGAGAATTGGGAAAAAAACTAACGAAAATTACGAAAAAACGTAAAAAATCATATTGACATGAGCTTTCATATCGCATAAAATTTCGATTATGAAATGTAATTAGGATGAAGGAGGAAGTAACATGAAGATGAAGAAAACATTGAGTGTCCTCATGGTAATGGCTATGGCAGTAGGATGCCTTGCAGGATGTGGAAACTCCGCAGCAAAGAAAGACGCAGATAAGTTTTATATCGGTGGAATCGGACCGACTACCGGTGATGCTGCAATTTACGGAACAGCAGTTATGAACGGAGCACAGATTGCTGTTGATGAGATTAATGAGGCAGGCGGAATCAACGGAAAGAAGATTGAGTTTGATTTTCAGGATGACCAGAGTGATGCAGAGAAATCTGTCAACGCTTATAATACATTAAAAGACTGGGGTATGCAGATTTTAATGGGAACTGTAACAACCACTCCTTGTGTGGCAGTAGTTGATAAGACCGGAGCAGATAATATGTTCCAGATTACACCTTCCGCATCTTCCACAGATGTTATTAAAGGTGACAACGTATTCCAGGTTTGCTTTACAGACCCGAACCAGGGAACAAAATCTGCACAGTACATAGGTGAGAATAAACTGGCAACCAAGGTTGCAATCATTTACAATAGCTCTGATGTATATTCTTCAGGAATCGAAGAGAAATTCGTAGAGGAAGCAAAAGAGCAGGGTATTGAAATCGTTGCAGAGGAAGCTTTCACAGCAGATTCCAATAAAGATTTCTCTACACAGTTAAAGAAAGCTCAGGATGCAGGAGCAGAATTAGTATTCCTGCCAATCTACTACACAGAAGCTTCTACAATCTTAACTCAGGCAAACACCATGGGATATGCACCGAAGTTCTTCGGATGTGATGGATTAGACGGACTTCTGGCAGTTAAGAACTTCGACAAGAGCTTAGCAGAAGGCGTTATGCTGTTAACACCGTTTGCAGCAGATGCAACAGACGAGAAGACAGCAAACTTTGTAAAGAAATATCAGGATAAATATGATGAGACTCCAAACCAGTTTGCAGCAGATGCATACGATGCAGTATATGCAATCAAGGCAGCTATTGAAGAGTCCGGTGCAACACCTGACATGAGTGTATCCGATATGGGTGATGCATTAAAGAAAGCAATGCCTAAGATTAAAATTGACGGTTTAACCGGTTCAGGAATGACTTGGTTAGAGAGCGGTGAAGTAAATAAAGATCCGAAAGCAGTTGTAATCCAGAATGGTGAATATGTAGGAATGTAAGATTCCGTCTTTTATAACAGCCAATGTGGGGGATGTCGTAAGGCATACCCCACTTGTTGTTTACACAGGTAAAACGAAAGGTATATTTTGTGTTTCCTGTGAGAAAAGGGATAATGAGGAAAGCAAGAGGTGTGAATATGGGTTTTATATCATATTTAATTAACGGCATCAGTCTGGGCAGTATTTATGCAATCATAGCACTTGGTTATACCATGGTATATGGAATTGCAAAAATGCTGAATTTTGCCCACGGTGATGTTATTATGATTGGATGCTATGTGGTATTTACCATGATGAGCGGAATGGGAATGCATCCATTAATTAGTATTGTGGCAGCGGTTGTAGTATGTACTCTGCTGGGTGTTGCCATTGAGAAGGTGGCGTATAAGCCGCTTCGTAAGGCAGCACCATTGGCAGTTCTGATTACTGCCATCGGTGTCAGCTACTTATTGCAGAATATCGCATTGTTGATTTTCGGAGCAGATACAAAGTCTTTTACCTCCGTTGTATCTATCCCTCCGATTAAGCTGGCAGGAGGAGAACTGGTAATCTCCGGAGTTACGGTGGTGGCCATTGTGGCTTGTATCGTAATTATGGTAGGATTAATGATTTTTATTAAGAAATCCAAGGCAGGACAGGCAATGCTTGCCGTATCAGAGGATAAGGATGCAGCACAGTTAATGGGCGTGAATGTGAATGCAACCATTTCTCTGACATTTGCTATCGGCTCCGGTCTGGCAGCCATTGCAGGCGTACTGCTTTGTTCCGCATATCCGACACTGACTCCGTATACAGGAGCTATGCCGGGTATTAAAGCCTTTACTGCAGCGGTATTCGGCGGAATCGGTTCCATTCCGGGTGCCTTTATCGGAGGAATCCTTTTAGGAGTAATAGAAGTCTTAGGAAGAGCATATATTTCTTCCCAGCTTTCAGATGCAATTGTATTTGCTGTATTAATCATAGTGTTGCTTGTAAAACCTACCGGTATTTTAGGCAAAGCCGTAAATGAGAAAGTGTAGGTGGCATATGAAGAATAAAGCGAATTTTAAAAAGATGAAAAAAACAACAAAAGATAATTTTATTACCTACGGAATGGTTGTGGCTGTTTATATCATTGTGCAGGTGATGGTAATGACCGGTTCCATGTCCAGTCTGATGCAGGGACTTTTGGTGCCGCTTTGTATCTATTCGATTGTGGCAATCGGATTAAATCTCTGCGTAGGTTATTTGGGTGAGCTGAGTTTGGGTCATGCAGGCTTTATGTGTGCAGGAGCCTTTTCCAGTGCCTTCTTTACCAGATGTATGGAAGACAGTTCCATGAATCCGACACTGCGTTTTGTATTTGCATTGATAATCGGAACTTTAGTGGCAGCACTGTTTGGATTCCTGATTGGAATTCCGGTTCTTCGATTAAAGGGAGACTATCTTGCCATCGTAACGCTGGCATTTGGTGAGATTATAAAAAATATTATGAATGTGTTATATGTGGGAAAAGATTCCGCAGGTTTTCACATTTCCATGAAAAATAAAGCAGCACTAAATCTGGCAGAGGATGGAGATGTGATTATCGACGGTGCCAAGGGAATCACCGGAACACCTCATCAATCTACTTTTACCATTGGTGTGATTCTGATTTTGATTTCACTGGTAGTAGTATTTAACTTGGTAAATTCCAGAAGCGGTCGTGCAATTATGGCAATCCGTGACAACCGCATTGCGGCAGAGTCCGTGGGAATCAATGTAACAAAATTCAAATTGATGTCCTTTACTATTTCCGCTGCCATTGCCGGAGCAGGCGGAGTGCTTTACGCACACAACCTTTCCACCTTGACGGCATTGCCGGCGAACTTTGGTTATAATATGTCTATTATGATTCTGGTATTCGTAGTGTTGGGTGGAATCGGAAATATCCGGGGGTCCATCATAGCGGCGGTTGTATTGACTTTATTGCCGGAGCTTTTAAGAGGACTCAGCGATTATCGTATGCTGATTTATTCCATCCTTCTGATTGTGCTGATGCTCTTTAACTGGGCACCGGGAGCAATTGTGTTTAGGGAACGGATGAAACAGAAATTAAAAGGCAAAAAGACGAAGGAGGTAGAGTAGAGATGGCATTATTAGAAGTAAAAAATCTGGGAATCTCCTTCGGTGGTCTGCGGGCAGTAGACGATTTGAATCTGAAAATAGAAAAGGGTCAGCTCTACGGTTTGATTGGACCAAACGGTGCAGGAAAGACTACGGTATTCAATATGCTTACCGGAGTTTATAAACCTACCGACGGAAGTATCTTTTTGGATGGAGAAAATATTACCGGGAAAAAGAGTATTGAGATTAACAAGCATGGAATCGCAAGAACCTTCCAGAATATCCGCTTATTTCATCAGCAGTCTGTATTGGACAATGTAAAAATAGGTTTACATAACGAGAAACCCTATTCCACTTTAAGCGGGATTCTTCGGTTGCCGGTTTATTACAAAGTGGAAAAAGAGATGAATGAACGGGCAATGGAGCTTTTAGAGGTTTTTGACTTGCAGAATGAAGCGGAGGTATTGGCGTCTAATCTTCCTTACGGAAAACAGAGAAAGTTAGAGATTGCCAGAGCTCTTGCTACCAACCCGAAGCTGTTACTTTTAGATGAGCCGGCGGCGGGAATGAACCCTAATGAAACAGCAGAACTGATGGACACTATCCGTTTTGTAAGAGATAAATTTGATATGACCATACTTTTGATTGAACACGATATGAAGCTGGTATCCGGTATCTGTGAGGAATTGACGGTGTTGAATTTCGGACAGGAACTGGCACAGGGAAAAACCAGCGATGTTCTGAACAATCCGGAAGTAATCAAAGCATATCTTGGAGAATAGGAGGGAATTCAGATGGCAATGCTTGAAGTAAAGGATTTAGAGGTATATTATGGTGTTATCCAGGCAATCAAGGGAATTTCCTTCCATGTAGACGAAGGTGAGGTTATTGCATTAATCGGTGCCAATGGTGCTGGTAAAACCACCACCTTACAAACCATTACGGGTATGTTGAATGCAAAAGCGGGAAGTATTCTTTTTGAAGGCGAAGAATTGACGAAAATCCCGGGACATAAGATTGTATCCATGGGAATGGCACATGTGCCGGAGGGACGGCGTGTGTTTGCACAGCTTTCTGTGTTGGAGAATCTGAAGCTGGGAGCATACACCCGAAAAGACAAAGATGAGATTGAGGAGAGCTTACAGAGGGTTTATAAGAGCTTTCCAAGATTAGAGGAAAGAAAGAATCAGTTGGCGGGAACCCTTTCCGGTGGTGAACAGCAGATGCTTGCCATGGGAAGAGCGTTGATGAGCAAGCCGAGAATTATCCTGATGGATGAACCGTCTATGGGACTTTCTCCAATCTTTGTGGAGGAGATTTTTAATATCATCAAAGAGGTTTCTGCCAGCGGTACAACGGTACTTTTGGTAGAACAGAATGCTAAAAAGGCACTTTCTATTGCAGATAGAGCCTATGTATTGGAGACCGGAAAGGTCGTATTGGAAGGAAAAGCTTCTGACTTGATGGAGAATGAGTCCATTAAAAAAGCATATTTAGGAGAGTAGGTGTTTGTATGGAAAAAACAGTAATTACGATTGCCCGAAGCTATGGCAGTGGTGGAAGAACCTTGGGAAAGCTTTTGGCAAAGGAATTGGGGATTCATTACTACGACAGAGAATTGCTCCGTATGGCATCCGATGCCAGTGGTATTAATGAGGCATTGTTTGGAGAGGTGGACGAGAAACTGAAAAAAACACCGTTGTTCCGCATTGCCAGCAAAAATTATAATGGAGAGGTCATTGCACCGGACAGTGATGAATTTATTTCCGATGACAATCTCTTCAACTATCAGGCAAAGGTAATCCGTGAGCTTGCAGAGGAGGAGTCCTGCGTGATTATCGGACGCTGTGCAGATTATGTGCTACGGGAGTTCGACCATGTCATCCGTTTGTACTTTTATGCTCCAAAGGAAGACTGTATCCGCAGAATACAGGAGATTTCCAGTGAGCCGGAAAAGGATATCATTAAGAAAATCGAGAAGACGGATAAATACCGTGCGGCATATTACAAATATTACACAGGTCATGAGTGGAACGATGCCAACAATTATGATTTGTGTCTGAACACCACGTCCATGAGCTATGAGAAGCTGGTAGAAGTGGTAAAGGCATATATTGAAATTTGTAGGAAATAGTGAAATGGAAATAGAACGGAAATACTTAATAAAAGAGTTGCCGAAAAATTTGGAAGATTATCCCTGCCATCAGATTGAGCAGGGATATCTGTCCACGGAACCGGTGGTGCGTATCCGTAAGTCTGACGAGAAGTATATTTTGACCTACAAGGGAAAAGGATTACTGGAAAGAGAGGAATACAATCTGCCCCTTACCAAAGAAAGCTATGAGCATCTGCGAGAGAAAGTGGATGGAATCCTTATAAAGAAAAGACGTTACAAGATACCTTATCAGGAAAAATACACCATTGAATTGGATGTTTTTGAAGAAGAACTGGCACCGCTTCTGTTGGCGGAAGTAGAATTTGACACCAGAGAAGAAGCGGATGTATTTGTACCTCCCCTGTGGTTCGGGGAGGATGTGACCTTTTCGGGAAAATATCAAAACAGCTATCTCAGCCGTTTTCCCTCAAAATGAATGCGGGTTTTCAGGCAATGCTTCAATTCCTGATAGCGTTTTTCCAACTCTCCGTCTTCAATAACAATATCTAAAACTACCGCCATAGTGTCTATCATGTGGTCATCGATGATGTTTTCCATGGAAGATACGATGCGGTAGCGTTCTTCATCATCTTCAGCATCCAGAAAAGCCATCAGGCTCGGATGGATGTCAGTTTCAGAAGAAGTTTCCCCCAGCCTGTAAGCAAGTGGCTTCATATCTGTAATCTGTTCAAAACGATAAGTCTGTTGGACTTCCGGGTATTTCTGATGGTCCACCTCACTCATAAACATGGACAGTGGTCTTACATAGACTTCAAAGTCATCATAGAGAGCCTGATAGACAATCATTTCTTCTCCTGTTTCCGAATGTTTTGCCAAAGTAATAATCTGATATTGTTTGTTTTTAAAATGCCGGTAACGTTCTCCCGGCTGTGGTACATGATTCTGCATAAAATATCCCTGCTTTTCTAAGAATAAAATTTACGGTTGTTTAGAAGCTCCATGCCTTCAGCGAGAAAATCACGCTGGTAAGGGAGCTGGCTTTGGTATCCTAAGACCATTAAATCTTCCACCTGTTTCATCAAATCCTCGGATTCCTCAATAAAAACCATCGGTGTGGTGGAAGAGGCTTGAGGTGTTTCGTAAAAAGAAGCAGCCTCCTTTGGCGGAACCGATGATGGCTGGGAAGAAAAATCCTCTGCTACATTGTGTTTTGCCCGAGTAAGCACATCTGAGGAAGTCGTAGAGTGTGTCGGTTTATTATAGGTTGAACCTGTGTAGCTCCTTTGATTCGAGGTTTTTGCTTTTTTCTTCGGTTTTGGAGCATATTTCTCTTTGAGCCGTTGGCTGATAACCGTCTCCTGCTTCTTCGCGGAGGTGTTCTCATAAGGTGTCTCGGCTTTTGGCTTGGAGGATTTTTTCGCTCTTTTCATAATTGCATAAACAATCGCTATCCAAATTATAATAGTAATAAAATTTCCCATAATGGTTGTTCCTCATAATGCATAGTTGCCTGTTACAAATTTCTTATTCTTATTATAATGAATTTGATAAAAAGAAACAACCGGAAAATCCTATGATACACAAGGGGTTGCAATTTTAAGAAAATAAAAATAGAATATGGATAAGAAACATGAAGGAATGGAGGAATAAGTATGAGCAGACTGGGAATCTTTTTTGCAGACGGATGCGAAGAAATCGAGGGATTGTCCGTAGTGGATATCTGCAGAAGGGCAAAGCTGGATATTAAAACAATTTCTATCATGGGAAAACCGGAGGTTACAGGCTCCCATGACATTACATTTAAAACAGATACGGTTTTTGAGGATGTGGATTTTGAGGAACTGGAAGGAGTGATTCTTCCGGGAGGTATGCCGGGAACTTTGCATTTGGGAGAACACGAGGGAGTCAATCGGATTATCCGCAAATTTGCAGAGGAAGGAAAACTGGTGGCGGCAATCTGTGCGGCACCAAGCGTATTGGGAGCAGCCGGAATTCTGGAGGGAAAGAAAGCAGTGTGCCATACCGGATTTGAAGAGAAACTGGTGGGAGCAAAAGTGTCCTCTGACAATGTGATGACAGACGGAAATATTATTACCAGCCGCGGAATGGGAACCGCATTTGATTTTGGACTTGCCATTGTAAAATATTTTGCTTATGACGACGTGGTGGAAGATGTAAAAACACACATGATTTACAAATAGACAGGAAGAACTTACCAACATATTTTTTTTCTGCGGGTTCATACTAGTATCAAGACAAGCGGAAACGCAGTCTTAATAATAGATAACAGAAAAAATATGGAGGTGAAACCATGAGCTCAAATACAGGTTCTAACACAAGCGGAATGGCAGTGCCACAGGCAAAAGAAGCTATGAAGCGTTTCAAAGAAGAAGTAGCATCTGAGATTGGAGTACCTTTAAAAGAAGGTTACAACGGTGACTTAACAAGTGCACAGGCTGGTTCTATCGGTGGCGAGATGGTCAAGAAAATGATCATGAGACAGGAAGAGCAGATGTCCGGTAAATAGTGAAAAGTAAAAGATAAGAGGGCGTGAAATTTGGAAAAATCCAAATTTCATGCCTTTTTTCTTGAATATTTAACAAAAAGTGCAAAAAAAGTAGAAAATCATTTTGAAAAAAGCCAAGGATGTGTTAAAATAGTAGCAAATATATTGTGTACGGAACTAAGGAGGGTAATGGCATGTTTGGTAATAAAAAAGCACCTACAAAGGCAGAGACAAATTCTGGAGCTAAGGGGGATAAGATTCAACAGTATCAGAAGTTCTATACAGAAATTGGAACTATGATGGAGACATTGGGATTTGACACACAGCATCTTCTTTGGATTGCAAAGAAGAACAAAGAGGCCTTCACAACTCTGGTAACCAAGAATCACAAAATTGCAGAATTTTCCGCAGAGAACCTGATTAAGGTAGAACAGGTTGAGAAAGGAATCCGTCAGGTAAGCAGCAGTAGTGAAGAAATCAACAGTAACATTACAAAGGTTGAGGCTGAAGCAGACAGAACCTTACAGCAGGTTAATAACGGACGTGATACTGTTCTGGAGACCTACGATATTCTGATGGAACTGGAGAACACCTTTAAGGTAACTCAGGAGACCAATGAGAATCTGTTGGAATCTTCTAAGAGCATCCAGAAAATTGTAGAGTACATAAAGAATATTTCCGAGCAGACCAATTTATTGTCACTGAATGCCAGCATTGAGGCAGCCCGTGCCGGAGAGCATGGAAAGGGATTTGCCATTGTTGCAGGTGAGGTCGGAAAACTGGCAAATGAAACAGACAGCTTTATCGGTGAGATTGAGCAGATTGTAAAGAAATTGGAAGAAAACGTAGGAAGTGCTCACAAGTCTATTGAACATTCCGGCGATTCCATCAGCCGTCTTAACGAGATGATGAGTGAGACTGTAAACGTTTTAAATGATACACAGGATTCTATCAGTAATATGAAAGAAAGCATGGACGGATTGACCAAAGTATCCAACCGCAATGTGGATGTATCCGCAGATATGGAAAATGCATTGGATGAGTTGGTTGAGAAGATTTCTTCCAGTGATAATGAGACCAGAGAGTCTATCGAGATGATTGAACAGCATCAGGAGAAAACAGATGCATTGCTTCATTACTGTGATAATCTGAATGGTGTGTGTGAGAAGATACAGTATCAGATGTGTTCCGTAAAAGAACCGGATGAAATTATTGTAGGTATTAATCCATTTACTTCTCCGGCAGATATCAAAGAGATGTATGTTCCGGTATTGGAGCGTATCTTCCATTCTATTGGAATGAAAGTAAAGGTTATGATTGTAAAAGATTACGAGTCTTTGGGAAGAAATATCAAGGACGGCTTATTAGACGGCGGTTGGTTCTCACCGATGGCTTATACCACAGCTTGCGAGATTGCCGATATTACTCCGGTGGCAACACCTAAGGTTAACGGCAAGGATTATTATAACGGATATATTATTACCAGAACAGACTCAGGAATCAATGATATTGCTGATTTAGGCGGAAAGCGTTTTGGATATGTAGATAAGGGAAGTGCTTCCGGTTATCTCTATGCGAGATATAGTATCCAGCAGGCAGGCTTCGATCCGGAGAAATTCTTGGGAGAGGTTACCTTTGCAGGAAGCCATGATCAGGTTATCAACGGTGTTCTCAATGGAGATTATGCAGCAGGTGCTACTTATAATGAGGCTTATGAGAAAGCAGAGAAGAGCGGCGTAGATATGTCCAAGATTAAAATTATTTCTAAGACCGGAAATATCCAGAAGGATGCAATCGCATTTAATAATAAGATGGATCCGGAATTACTGGAGAAGATTAGAGGAGCCTTTGTAAACTTTAATGACTTTAACGGAATTACAACACCGGTTACCGGATTCGTAGAAGGAAAAGATTCCAACTATGATTTAATCCGTGAAGTACAGAAAAGTAAATAAACTTTGAAAAAAAACTAGTATTTTCCCTGACACTATGTTATAATTTCTAAATGACTGCGAAGAGACAAACTATACCTATTTTTGGAAAGCAGTTTCAAATATAGAACGTACATGGTTTAATATATAAGGAGGAAATCGTAATAATGAGTGTACAGGTAGAAAATTTAGAAAAAAGTATGGCGAAACTTACGATTGAAGTTTCAGCCGAGAAGGTAGAGGAAGCATTACAGGAAGCTTACAACAGACAGAAGAACAAAATTAGTCTGCCGGGTTTCCGTAAAGGAAAAGTACCTAGAAATATGGTTGAGAAGATGTATGGACCGGAAATCTTCTATGAAGATGCGGCAAACATCTTAATCCAGAAAGAGTATGGAACGGCTGTCATGGAGAGCGGCGTGGATGTTGTTTCCCAGCCTGCCATTGACCTTGTACAGTTAGAGAAGGGAAAACCGTTTATCTTTACAGCAGAAATTGCAGTAAGACCGGAAGTTACCCTTGGTAAATATATGGGAGTAACCGTTACTAAGATTGATACAACCGTAACAGATGAAGAGGTTGATGAAGAAGTCGAGAGACAGAGAAAGAGTAACGCCCGTACAATTACGATTGAAAATCGTGCCATTGAAGACGGTGACACAGCAGTTATCGACTTTGAAGGTTTCGTAGATGGCGAAGCTTTTGAAGGAGGAAAAGGCGAGAATTATCCGTTAGTAATCGGCTCTCATTCCTTTATCGATACCTTTGAGGAGCAGTTAATCGGTAAGAATACTGGTGATGAGGTGGAGGTCAACGTTACATTCCCTGAAGAATATCAGGCAAATGATTTAGCTGGAAAACCGGCATTGTTCAAGGTTAAAATCCATGAAATCAAAGGTCAGGAGCTTCCAGAATTAGATGATGAGTTTGCACAGGATGTTTCTGAGTTTGATACTCTGGCAGAGTACAAAGAAGACTTGAAGAAGAAGTTGACAGAGCAGAAAGAAGCTGCAGCAAAACGCGATAAAGAAGACGAAGCAATCCGCAAGATTGTAGCAAAATCCAAAATGGAATTGCCGGAACCGATGATTGAGATGCAGGTTCAGAACATTATCAATGACTTTGCAACCAGAATTTCACAGCAGGGTCTGTCCATGGAGCAGTACATGCAGTTCTCGGGAGCAACCATTGACAGCTTAAAAGAGCAGGTTCGCCCGGATGCCATCGAGCGTATTCAGAGTTCTTTGGTATTAGAAGAGATTTCTAAGGCTGAGAACATTGAAGTATCTGATGAAGAAGTGGATCAGGAATTAGAGAGACTGGCAGTTGCATACAGAACAGATGTGGAGAGCTTGAGAGAGTATGCTTCTGAAGGAGAGATAAAAGCAATCAAAGATGATTTGGCTATCCAGAAGGCAGCAGACTTGATTATGGCAAACGTAAAAGAGAGAGCAAAACCGAAAAAGAAAGCCAAAGAAGAAGGCGAAGAAGAAACAAAAGCTGAATAAAAACATGAATCGCAGACTGGTTCTATTTTTAGAACCGGTCTGTAGTAGATTTGTAAAGGTATTTTAAAAATGGAGGTTTTAACATGAGTTTTATTCCTTATGTCATAGAGCAGAACAGCCGTGGTGAGCGTTCCTACGACATTTATTCCAGATTATTAAAGGATAGAATTATTTTTCTCGGAGAAGAAGTCAATGAGGTAACAGCAAGCAGTATTGTGGCACAGCTTCTGTTCTTAGAGTCCGAGGATCCGGGAAAGGACATCAGTTTTTACATCAATTCCCCGGGAGGAATTGTAAGCTGCGGACTTGCGATTTATGATACTATGAATTACATCAAATGTGATGTATCCACCATCTGTATCGGAATGGCAGCCAGCATGGGAGCTTTTCTTTTGGCTGGCGGTACAAAGGGTAAGAGAATGGCACTCCCGAATGCGGAGATTATGATTCATCAGCCATCCGGTGGAGCAAAGGGACAGGCGACGGAGATTCAGATTGCCGCAGAGAATATTTTAAAGACAAAGAAAAAATTAAACCAGATTCTTGCTGATAATACCGGAAAACCATTCGATGTAGTGGCACAAGATACAGAGCGTGATTACTACATGAGTGCGGAAGAAGCAAAAGAATATGGCTTGATTGACACCATTATTACATCAAGATAAGAATGAGAAACGAGGGCGGCTCATAATTTGAGAAGCCCTCATTGTGAGTATGAGAGGAAGGAGCGTATATGGCAGGACGTAATATAGAAGACAAAATCAGATGTTCCTTTTGTGGAAAGTCCCAAGAGCAGGTACGCAAAATGATTGCCGGTCCCAACGGGGCATATATTTGTGATGAATGTGTAGATGTGTGCACAGAAATCATTGAAGAGGAATTGGAAGAGGAAGAAAGCGGAAAACATGAGAAACTGGCAGAGGAGATTCATCTCTACAAGCCGGAAGAGCTAAAAGCATTTTTGGATGAATATGTTATCGGTCAGGAGGAAGCCAAGAAGGTTTTGTCCGTGGCAGTATATAATCACTACAAGAGAATTACAGCACCGATGGATTTGGATGTGGAGCTGCAAAAAAGTAATATTTTGATGCTGGGTCCTACGGGTTCCGGTAAAACATTATTGGCACAGACTTTAGCAAGAATCTTGAATGTGCCTTTTGCCATTGCGGATGCCACTACATTGACAGAAGCAGGCTACGTAGGCGAGGATGTGGAAAATATCCTGTTAAAAATCATTCAGGCCGCAGACTATGATGTGGAACGTGCCCAGTATGGAATCATCTACATTGATGAGATTGATAAGATTACGAAAAAGTCCGAAAATGTATCCATTACCAGAGATGTATCCGGTGAAGGTGTTCAGCAGGCACTTTTGAAAATTTTAGAGGGAACTGTAGCCAGCGTACCACCTCAGGGAGGAAGAAAGCATCCGCATCAGGAATTGATACAGGTAGATACTACCAATATTTTGTTTATCTGCGGCGGTGCTTTTGACGGTTTGGAGAAGATTGTGGAAGCCAGAATGGAACAGAGTTCCATCGGTTTCAATGCGGAAATCGTAGACAAGAATCACCGGAAGGTCAGCGAGGCATTTCGAAATGCCCTGCCTCAGGACTTTATCAAATTTGGTTTAATTCCTGAGTTTATCGGGCGTGTGCCGATGGTGGTTTCCTTAGATGAATTGGACGAAGCGGCCATGGTTCGTATCTTAAAGGAACCGAAAAACGCACTGGTAAAACAATACCAGAAGTTATTTGAACTGGACGGTGTACAGTTAAATTTTGAAGATGAGGCACTGGAAGCTATTGCGAAAAAGGCAATCGAGCGGAAAACAGGGGCCAGAGGACTTCGTGCGATTCTGGAGGGAACGATGCTGGATTTGATGTATCGTGTACCGTCTGATGAGAGTATCGTGTCCTGTACCATTACAAAGGATGCTATCGAGGAGGAGAAAGAACCTACGATAGAGAAAAACATTGCATAATCCAATAGGATATAGGGGTTGATATTTGATGAATATTATGAAACAATTACCAACTGTTGCATTGAGAGGGCTAACCATACTGCCAGGCATGGTAGCCCATTTTGACGTTAGCAGAGAGAAATCCATCCGGGCGGTGGAAGAGGCAATGATGGGAGAACAGGAAATCTTTCTGTTGACCCAGAAAAACCCAGAGGATGAGGAGCCGTTACCGGAAAATCTGTATCAGATTGGTCTGGTGGCAAAAATCAAACAGGTGGTTAAACTGCAAAACAATATTGTCCGGGTTCTGGTAGAAGGAATCGAGCGGGCAGAGGTCAGCAGCTTTATTCAGACAGAAGAATACTTTTTTGTGGAAATTATGGGATTTTCCGAAACCGGAATGGAAGAATTGGAGGAGAATGCCAAGGAGGCAATGGCACGTTGTGTGAAGGAAGCTTATGGAAAATTTGCCACCCTTATTTCCAAAAACAGTTCGGAAATGATTCGTGCTGTCAATGAAATCAGTGAGTTGGACAAGCTGATGGATACCATATCCAACAGCATTCCTGTGGAATATGAAGAAAAGCAGAAAATTTTGGAAGCAGTTACCATCACAGAACGTTATGAGGTTTTGATGGGGATTTTGCTGCGGGAAACAGATATTGTAACCATCAAAAATGAGTTGGCAGCCAAGATAAAAAGTAAGGTTGAAAAAAATCAGAAGGAATATATTTTAAGAGAACAACTGAAAGTCATCCGTGAAGAACTGGGAGAAGATAATACGGAAAGCGATGCGGAGCAATATGAAAAAGCATTGCAGAAACTGAAAGCGGATAAAGAGGTTAAGGAAAAGATTCATAAAGAGATTGAGCGGTTCAAGAATATTTCCTCCAGTTCCTCAGAAAGTGCTGTAACCAGAGGTTACATTGAGACTATGTTGGAGCTTCCGTGGAACAAATCCTCCAAGGATAATAAGGATTTGAAAAATGCGGAAGAAATTCTGGAAGCAGACCACTATGGATTGGAAAAAGTAAAGGAGCGTATGCTGGAATTTCTGGCAGTTCGTAACCTTACCAGCAAAGGAGACAGCCCAATTATCTGTCTGGTGGGACCTCCGGGAACCGGTAAGACCAGTATTGCCCGTTCTGTGGCAAGGGCGTTGGATAAAAAATATGTGCGGATTTGTCTGGGCGGAGTGCGGGATGAAGCGGAAATCCGCGGACATCGCAAAACATATGTGGGAGCAATGCCGGGGCGTCTGGTAGGTGCATTGCGGAGTGCAGGAGTCAAAAATCCTCTGATTCTGTTGGATGAGATTGATAAAATCAGCAGTGATTATAAAGGAGATACTGCCTCAGCGTTATTGGAGGTACTGGATTCCGAGCAGAACAATAAGTTCCGTGACCATTATGTAGAAGTACCTATTGATTTGTCGGAGGTATTATTTATTGCCACGGCAAACTCAGCTCAAGATATTCCAAGACCGCTGTTAGACCGAATGGAACTGATTGAGGTCAGCAGTTATACTGCCAATGAAAAAGCACATATTGCCAAGGAGCATCTGTTGGCAAAGCAGATGAAGAAAAATGGCTTAAAAGAAGGAGAACTGACCATCAGTAATCCGGCTTTGGAAAAGATGATTGCAGGCTATACCAGAGAAGCGGGTGTCCGTAATCTGGAGCGGAAAATCGGAGAAATCTGCCGGAAAGCCGCAAGGGAAATTTATCAGGGCGACAAGCAGAAGGTAAAGATTACCGAGAGCAATTTGGAAAAATATCTGGGCAAAGAGCGGTACAGCTTTGATAAGGCAAATGAAAATGATGAGATAGGAATTGTCCGGGGACTGGCATGGACCAGCGTAGGCGGAGATACTTTGCAGATAGAAGTAAATGTAATGCCGGGTAAGGGCGAGATTCAGCTTACCGGACATCTGGGAGATGTGATGAAAGAATCTGCACAGGCAGGAATCAGCTATATCCGTTCCGTCAGTAAAGAGTGTGGCATCCCAAAGGAATTTTTCAAGGAGAATGACATACATATCCATATCCCGGAGGGAGCTGTACCAAAGGACGGACCTTCGGCAGGTATCACGATGGCAACTGCCATTTTCTCTGCTATAACCAAGAAAAAGGTACGGGCAGATGTAGCTATGACAGGAGAGATTACCCTGCGGGGAAGAGTCCTTCCTATCGGAGGCTTAAAAGAAAAGCTGCTGGCAGCGAAAAATGCAGGAATCAAAACCGTATGTGTGCCGAAGGAAAACAAGAAGGATGTGGATGAGATATCCACAGAAATCACAAAGGGTCTGGAAATCGTATTTGTAGAGTCTATGGAAGAAGTACGGGAAATCGCCTTTGCGAAATAGGAGAACGAGATGGTAATCAAACAGGTAAATTTAGAAACAGTCTGCGGATATACCAGCAAGCTGCCGGAGAACACAAAGCCGGAGATTGCATTTGCCGGAAAATCCAATGTGGGAAAATCTTCTCTGATTAATGGATTGATGAATCGGAAATCTCTGGCGAGAACCTCTGCACAGCCGGGAAAGACACAGACCATTAACTTTTATAATATCAATGATGCCATGTATCTGGTGGATTTGCCGGGATATGGTTATGCCAAGGTTTCAGAGACGGAAAAACAGAAATGGGGACAGATGATAGAGAATTATCTTCATACCTCGAAACAGTTAAAAGCGGTGTTCCTATTAATTGATATCCGTCACGCACCATCGGCAAATGATAAGACCATGTATGAGTGGATTTTGTATCAGGGATATGAGCCTATTATTATTGCAACCAAACTGGACAAGTTGAAGCGAAGCCAGGTTCAAAAGCAGGTAAAAATCCTGCGAGAAGGCTTGGGATTGAAAAAAGAAAGTATTTTGATTCCTTTTTCTGCGGAAACCAAACAGGGCAGAGAAGAAATATGGCAAATTATGGACAAATTAATAGAAAGTGAAGAGCATGAATAAAGGAAAATACGGATTTGTGGCAGGGCTGCTTATAGCAATTGCAGTGGTCAGCCTCAGTTTGACGGGAATTTATGTCAATCAAAGAGAAAAAGGGGAGCAGGAGGATACCTTTCGGGTAGTGACTTCTTTTTATCCTATGTATATTGCATCCATGAACATAGTGGATGGTGTGGATAATGTGGTTTTAGAAAATCTGAGCGAGCCACAAACGGGATGTCTCCACGATTATCAGCTTACCCCGGCGGATATGGTATTGCTGTCCCAAGCAGATGTATTTGTGGTAAACGGCGGCGGAATCGAAAACTTTCTGACAGAGATTGCGGCCAGATATCCGAATCTGACCATTATCAATGCAGGAGAATCCGTAGAGATGTTAGAGGACAACGCCCATGCGTGGATGAATCCTGAGGATTATCAGATACAGGTATCTGCCATTGCGGAAGGGTTGGCAGAGGAGGATGAGAGCCATGCTAATGCTTATCTTGCCAATGCGGATGCATACTGTGAGAAAGTACAGAATCTGATAGATGAGTACTCTGATTTGGAACAGGCAGCAGGACAAAAGGTGGTTCTGTTCCATGAGGCATATGAGTATATAACGGAAGAATGGGGTCTGGAAGTTGCCTATATACTGGATTTGGATGAGGAACGTCAGGTAAGTGCCGGAGAGGCAGCAGAGGTTGTCCGTGCCATAAAAGAAGAGGATGCCAAAGTTATTTTGGCAGAAAAGCGTTACGGAGAGGAAATGGCGGAAAACATGAAACGGGAGGCAGGAGCCAAGGTGGTGTATCTGGATACCTGTGTCCGGGGGAACTATGAAAAAGATGCTTATCTGGACGCCATGGAATCCAATCTGAAGCTTTTGAAGGAGGCATTGGTGCCATGAAAAAAATTATAGAACCCTGCGGCTTACATTGTATCAAAGTGCATCATATGGGAGTGACCTTGGGAGAACAGGTCATACTGGAAGATGTGAATATGCACATCCACTGTGGAACCATTACGGCAATCATAGGAAAAAACGGAGCCGGAAAAACCACCTTGATACGGGCACTTTTAGATGATATTCCCCATGAAGGCCAGATTGATTTCCGGGATACGGAAAACGGTGAGATAAAGAAATTAAAGATTGGCTATGTTCCACAGAAGTTAAATATTGAAAAAGGGACACCTATCAGTGTGTATGATCTGATTGCCGGTTATCAGAGTATCAGCCCGGTATTCTGGTCCAAGAAGCGAAAACTTTATGAGGAAATAAAAGAAGTGCTTCGTGTATTTGATGCAGAAGAATTGATTGATAAACAGGTATGCAATCTTTCCGGCGGGCAGCTGCAGCGGGTGTTGCTGTCTATGGCATTGATGGACGAGCCGAAGTTGCTGTTACTGGATGAACCGGTTTCGGGAATTGACCAGAACGGAATGGAACGGTTTTACCGCACCATTGACTATCTGAAAAAGAACTTTGATTTAGCTATTGTGCTGATTTCCCATGATTTGGATTATGTGAGAAAATATGCGGACAAAGTACTGTTACTGGATAAAACTGTGATTCGTGAGGGAACACCGAAGGAAGTGTTTTCCAGCGATGAGTTTCGTTCTGTATTTGGAGTAAGAGGAGAATAATTATGTCAACTTTTTTTACAGAGTGGCTACAATATGGATTTATGAAAAACGCTCTGATAGCGGTGTTGATTATTACACCGTTGTTTGGAATACTGGGAACAATGATTGTCAATAAAAAGATGGCATTCTTTTCTGACTCATTGGGGCATTCTGCTTTGACGGGAATAGCCATAGGTTCTGTGTTGGGAATGAAAGATACCACCTTGGCAATGGTTCTCTTTGCGGTGGTGTTTGCTCTGCTTTTGAGCAAGCTGGCGGAAAAGGCAACAACTTCAAGGGATACTTTGATTTCGGTATTTTCCTCTGCAAGTATTGCCATCGGTCTTGCAATCCTTTCTAAAGGAGGAAATTTCAGCAAATACTCGGGGCTTTTAGTGGGAGATATCCTCAGTATTACCTTACAGGAAATTTTCTATCTGGTGATTATTTTTGTGGTAACCTTGATTTTCTGGTTTGTGGCGTTTAACAAGCTGTGTGCGGAAAGTATTAATGTGACGCTGGCAAAAAGTAAACACATCCCGGTAAAACTGTTGGAGACGATGTTTTCTGTTCTCATTGCCCTGATTGTTATGCTTTCCATCAAATGGATTGGAATTTTGCTTATTAATGCATTGCTGATACTTCCGGCGGCATCTGCCAGAAACATTTCGGAAAATATGAGAGAATATCATCTTTTTTCCGTAATCTTTTCCGTGTTTTCCGGTGTGTTGGGGTTGATGATTTCCTATTACACCAATGTTGCCACGGGACCTATGATTGTGCTGATTGCAGCAGTTATCTATTTTGCTACTTACATTTATGGAAGAAGATTTGAATAAAAAAGCTGTCGGACCAATAGTCCGACAGCTTTTGCGTTTAAAACGATTCTCAAAATCTTAGAAATCAGTTAAGTTAGCTGCACGTTTCTCTAAGAATGCACCCATGCCTTCTTTTTTATCGTTGGTATCGTTTGTAATACCGAATAAGTTAGCTTCCATCTCAACAGCGTTTTTGATATCCATGTCATATCCGTTGTTGATAGCTGCTTTTGCGATAGAGTTAGCATAGCTTCCTTTAGAAACAATCTTAGCAGCCATTTTCTTAGCTGTATCCATTAACTCTTCTTTTGCTACTACCTTATTTACAAGACCGATTCTGTATGCTTCCTGTGCATCAATATTGTCACAGGTGAAAATCATCTCTTTTGCTCTTCCCATACCTACTAAACGGGCAAGTCTCTGTGTACCGCCAAATCCCGGGATGATTCCAAGACCTGTCTCAGGCTGTCCGAAAAGTGCGTTATCAGAAGCGATACGAATATCACATGCCATAGCAATTTCACATCCACCGCCAAGAGCGAATCCGTTAACTGCTGCGATAGTTACCTGACGCATATTCATCAGTTTGAAGAAAGGTACACTTGCTTTGATACCAAAAGCTCTTGCTTCCGGTGCAGTAAAGTTAACCATCTCTGCAATGTCAGCACCTGCTACGAAAGATTTGAATTCATTACCTTTCTTGTCAGCACCACCTGTTAAGATAACAACCTTTACATCGTCTCTGCCTTCAATCTCGGTCAAAACTTCATTTAATTCGTCTAATGTTTCACTGTTCAGTGCGTTTAAAGCACCAGGTCTTGAGATTGTAAGAACGGCAATCTCGTTTTCAACTTCCAAACGTAAATTGTTCATGAAAAAACCTCCTAATAGTGTGTTCTATGTAACATTCTGATAAACTCATTGTATTACTTTGATAAAAAATTGTCAATCCTTTCTATGGCTTTTGTAACTTGTACAATTATGTTATACTGTCTAAAGTAGTAAACGGAGGAAATCATCATGTTAAAGGATTTTCAGATAGAGAGTATTAACCAGCCTTTGTTGGACTGGTTTCAAAAAGGACACCGCACTTTGCCGTGGAGAGAAGAGCCGACACCATATCGTGTCTGGGTGTCGGAAATCATGCTGCAACAGACCCGTGTGGAGGCGGTAAAACCTTATTTTGAACGGTTTTTGACAGAACTGCCGTCTGTCCGGGATTTAGCAGAGTGTGAGGAGGAGCGTCTGCTAAAACTCTGGGAAGGGCTGGGCTACTACAACCGAGTACGCAATATGCAGATTGCGGCTAAAACCGTTATGAAAGAATATGACGGCGAGCTTCCGGCAGATTATGAGAAGCTTTTAAAGCTGAAAGGAATTGGTCATTACACCGCAGGAGCCATAGCTTCTATTGCTTTTGGGATTCCGGTACCGGCGGTGGACGGAAATGTGCTGAGAGTCATTACAAGGGTAACCTTGGATGATACGGATATTATGAAACAGTCCTTTCGGACGCAAATGGAAGAGTATTTGCGAAAAGCCATGCCTAAAGATGCGGCAAGTGCCTATAATCAGGCGTTGATGGAGCTGGGAGCTATGGTCTGTGTGCCAAACGGAGCACCGGATTGTGAAAATTGTCCTTTGGAAAAGTTATGCAGAGCGAGACAGCAGGGAACCCAGATGGAATATCCCGTCAAATCCAAGGCGAAAAAGAGAAAGCAGGAAGATAAGACGGTGCTGGTCATTCAGGACGGAAACAAGGTAATATTAAGAAAAAGACCTTCCAAGGGATTGTTGGCAGGCATGTATGAGTTTCCGAATCTGGAAGGACATCTCAGTGAAAAAGAAATTTTGCAGTATGTGGAAGAGCTGGGATTGACACCGGTGAGAATCCAGAGTCTGGAGCCGGCAAAGCATATTTTTTCCCATATAGAGTGGCATATGAACGGCTATGTGGTAAAGGTGGCACAGCTGGAAGAAGAGAGCGGAGATAATCTTTTTTTGGAAGCAGAAGACTGTTTGAAAAATTATCCGGTGCCTTCCGCTTTTGAACGTTATAAAAATTATATTGAACGATTAAAATAGGAAAAAAGAGGGATAAAAAGAGGGAGCCGGTGTCTTCCGACACCGGCGTACATATGAAAAAGAATGTATTATAATGGATTTAACTTCATTACGTGATTTAGTATAAGCAGAAAATGTGAAAAGCCTGTGAGGACATTATGATGAATTGGTAAAAAAAAGATGAACAAAATGTGAATTTATTATGTAAATCAAAAATGGAAGAACAGATTTCATATTGTACAAAAAGTTAAGAATAAATTAAGAAGATTTAGACAAAAGAACGTGGCAAATTATGTTATACTAAAGAAAGAACATCTTGGGAGGAAGAGGGATGTACGACAGTATTGTGGTAGGAAGCGGAATTGCAGGCAGTACCGTGGCGAGACAGCTTGCAGAGCTTGGAAAACGCAAAGTGCTGGTGATAGAGAAGAGAAAGCATATCGGAGGAAATTGTTACGATTGCCTGGATGAGCATGGAATTTTGATTCATCTCTATGGACCGCATATTTTTCATACAGAGATAGAAGAGGTCTATCAATTCCTGTCGCGTTTTACTACGTGGAGGAGTTTCGGGCATGAGGTGGCAGCAAAAGTAGGGGAACAGCTTTTGCCGGTGCCTTTTAATCTGAATACATTGGATATGATTTATGAGCGGGAAAAGGCAGAGAAGCTGGAAGAAAAACTCTGTGCCTGCTACGGAAGCGGTGCCAGAGTTCCCATTATGGAGCTTCAGAAAAATGAGGATGAAGATATTCGTAAAATTGCAGATTTTGTCTATGAGAATATTTTTCTGAAATATACCATGAAGCAATGGGGGCAGACCCCGGAGGAAATCAGTCCGGAGGTAACCGGAAGGGTTCCGGTACAGATTTCCCGGGATAATCGTTATTTTGGGGATAAATATCAGGGAGTGCCGGAGCATGGGTATACGGTGATGTTTCGGAACATTCTGGATCATCCCAATATTACCCTGATGACAGATACCGATTGCAGGGAACTGTTATCCTTTGAGAAAGATGGAATCTATTTTGAAGGGAAGCTTTATGAAGGGGAAGTGGTCTATACCGGAGCCTTGGATGAATTGTTTTCCTGCTGTGAAGGAAGGCTGCCTTACCGTTCTTTAGATTTTCGATTTGAACACTATGACAGGGATTCCTTTCAGGGTCGCAGTGTGGTGAATTATACAGTAAGTGAAGATTATACCAGAATTACAGAGTTCAAGTATCTGACAGGACAGAAGGATACGAAGGGCACCACCATTGTAAAAGAGTACCCGTTTGCATACAACGGAAAACCGGGAGAAATTCCATACTATGCTATTTTAAATGAAGAAAATCGGGCACTTTATGAGAAATACAAAGAACGTACAAAAGATTATGCCAATTTTTATCTTTTGGGAAGACTTGCAGAGTACCAATATTATAATATAGATGTCATGACAAAAAAGGCATTGGAACTGGCGGATAAGATGATAAACAAATAGGAGCAGACGATATGAAATTACTAACAGTAACCATTCCATGTTACAACTCGCAGGACTACATGGAGAAATGTATTGATTCTCTGTTAATCGGCGGAGATGATGTGGAAATTATAATCGTAGATGACGGTTCAAAGGATATGACACCGGAGATTGCCGATGCCTATGCAAAGAAATATCCGAAGATTGTAAGAGCCATTCATCAGGAAAACGGCGGACATGGAGAAGCGGTGAATACAGGAATTCGGAATGCCACAGGAATCTTCTTTAAAGTGGTGGACAGTGATGACTGGGTAGATGCGAAGACATATAAGAAAATTCTGGAGACTTTAAAAGAACTGGTTCACGGAAGCCGTCAGTTGGATATGCTGATTAGTAATTTTGTATATGAAAAAGAGGGAGCTAAGCATAAGAAGGTTATGAAATACACCACAGCACTGCCGAAGGAAGAATTGTTCACATGGAAGGATGTGAGACATTTCTATAAAGGACAGTACATATTGATGCATTCTGTGATTTATCGTACGCAGCTTTTAAGGGACTGTGGTCTGGAGCTGCCAAAGCATACTTTTTATGTAGACAATCTTTTCGTTTATGTGCCGCTTCCGTATGTGAAGACCATGTATTATCTGGATGTGGATTTTTATCGCTATTATATCGGTCGGGAGGATCAGTCCGTCAATGAAAGTGTAATGATAAAACGGATTGACCAGCAGATTAAAGTCAATAAGATTATGGTAGATGCTTATGATTTGTGGAAAATTCAGAATCGTAAGCTGCGAAAATATATGTTTAATTATCTGGAGATTATCACTGTGGTATCAACGGTTATGCTGATACGTTCAGGAACAGAGGAGAATCTGGAGAAAAAGAGAGAACTTTGGAATTATATTAAACAGAAGGATATTCGCCTGTTTCATCGGCTGAGAAACGGAATCATGGGCAATACCATGAACCTTCCGGGAAAGGGAGGCAGAAAGATTTCCATTGCGGCATATAAGATTTCACAGAAAGTAGTGGGATTTAACTAGAATAAGAAAGACTGACAGAATGACTGTCAGTCTTTTCGTTTTATAGGAAAACTTAATCTTCCTGAATGTGATGCATCTGGTTCAGCAAATCATTTTTCAAATCGTAAAGCTTCTGGCTCAAATCCACATGGATTTCATGAGGATTTACAAAACGCTTGGTTTCGTCCCAGATGGTATCCTTTTCCTTGTTGCAGATTGCCTGAATTTCCATGACGCTTGGAGAGGTGTAGACACATTCCCCACCTTTGAAAATCGGAACTAAAAGCTCTCGGAACGTATAGCTGCCGCCGGCGAGCTTTGTTTTTTTCCAAGGTTCATTGGGGTCAAAAATAGTCATATCCTCCGACTCATCAAAATGTTCTCCTACCAGACAGATCAAATCTGCACGAATCTTTTTGGTTTGTTTGTCATAAATACGGTAAATGGTCTTGTTACCCGGATTTGTAACCTTTTCCGTATTCTCGGAAAGCTTGATTTTCGGAACAAATTCTCCTTTTTCATTCTGGATGGCGGCCAGTTTATAGACACCACCGAAAGCAGGGTTGTCCTTTGCGGTAATCAAATGTGTACCTACGCCCCAAGAGGTAATGGTGGCACCTTGCAATTTCAAACTCTGAATCAGATGCTCGTCCAAATCGTTGGAAGCGGAAATGACCGCATCCGGGAATCCCGCATCGTCTAACATTTTACGAACCTTCTTGGACAGGTAAGCCAAGTCACCGCTGTCCATACGGATTCCATAGAAGGTCAAAGGAATACCGGCTTCACGCATTTCCGTAAACACACGGATGGCATTAGGCATACCGGATTTCAGTGTATCATAGGTATCCACCAGCAAGATGCAGGCAGACGGATATAATTCCGCATATTTCTTAAAAGCAGTGTATTCATCCGGGAAACTCATAATCCAGCTATGGGCGTGAGTTCCTTTCACCGGGACATCAAAAAGCTGTCCGGCCAATACATTGGAGGTACCGGTACAACCGCCGATGACTGCCGCTCTGGCTCCATAAGTCCCGGCATCCGGTCCCTGAGCACGTCTTAAACCAAATTCCATCACACCGTCGCCCTTTGCCGCATAGCATACCCGTGCTGCCTTTGTGGCAATCAGACACTGGTGATTTAAGATATTCAAAATAGCTGTCTCCACAAGCTGAGCTTCCATAATCGGTGCAATGACCTTGATAATCGGTTCCCGTGGAAAAATAACCGTTCCCTCAGGAATAGCGTAAATATCCCCGGAAAAATGGAAGGTGCGGAGATAGTCCAGAAAATCATCATCAAAAATATTCAGACTTGCAAGGTATGCAATATCACTTTCTTCAAAATGAAGATTTTTGATATAATCGATAACCTGTTCCAGACCGGCACAGATGGCATAGCCGCCCTCACATGGATTGGTGCGGTAGAAAGCATCAAAAACCACAACTTCCCGGTTCTGGGTTTTAAAATACCCCTGCATCATTGTCATTTCATACAAATCCGTCATAAGGGTTAAATTTAGTGTACTCATAATATTCTACATGGAAGAACCATGTACTCCTCTCTTTGTTTTTCGCCTGCCAAGGCTGTCTTGTCAACTGAAAAAAATTATACCACATTTCCTGTTTTTTACAAGTATTATGAAATGTTGGAATAGAACCTTTTGACAACCACCGGATACTGGTATAAAATGGAAAAAAAGCGAAAAGGGGAGAAAAAATGAGTATTGAAAAGACACGAACCTTCGACGTGGATGCCATCCACACATTAAAAGAAAAAACCATCAGCCTGCTTGAACAGGCAGAAGATACCAGAAACGAGCTGATAGGAGAAATGGATCAGCTATTAACGGTATTAAACAACGTTCCTTCCAATCTGAGAGATTATCAGCTACAGGATGATGCCATCCGTCTCAGAGACAGTCTTAGAAATTCCAATTACAACGATTATAAAAACCAGATAAAAAAAGAACTGAACCGCATTTGCACCAACGTGCCTCAGGGAGATTATAAGATGGCACAGGAGGCAAAAAAAATAAGTGCCTCCCTGAAAAAGCTGGATACGCAGATCAAAGACCTGACCCAGCTTTTGCCTAAAGTTACCGGGAGCAAAAGCACCAAAGATTTCCAGAAGGCATTAGAGGACTGCACCGGGAAATGGGAAAGACAAAGCAGGAGCATCCGCCAGATATTAGAACAGGTTCTTTCCAGTTTAAAAGGAGGAAACAATCCACAGACAAAAAGCAGTGCAGATCCGGTAAACCTCAGTACCGGAAATTTTTACTACGAAAAAAGTGATTTAAAGATTGTGGGAAATCCCGTGCTGGAATTCAACCGTTTTTACAATGCCATAGATGAGACAGGAGGGAGTCTTGGAAAAGGCTGGCACCATCCATACGAGGTAACCTTGATAGAAGAGGAAGAGCTGATACGGATTATTTTGGAGGATGGAAAAGAAGAACATTTCAAAAAGCGGGGAGAAGAAATTTATCATAGTGAAGAGAGCCATAGCAGCCTCCTAAAAACAGAAGAAGGTTGGCAGTATCGAAACAGAAGCGGAGCAGTCTATCTTTTTGAACGGGAAGGACATTGTAAAGAACGCAGGGACAGCAAAGGGGCAGTTCTCGTTTGGGAATGCGGAGAGAAGGGACTTATCCACCGAGTATTCCGCAAAAGTGACGGAGCCTGCCTGACCTTCTACTATGATGAAGGACGGCTGAAGTCTGTAGAAGACCACAGCGGCAGAGAAGTCACTTACCGTTATGATGCAAGAGGAAGTCTCCTTGAAGCGGTAAATGCCGCAGGAGAGACCACCACGTATTCCTATGACGAAGCCGGAAATCTGGAAGAAATCAAAAACAGCGAAGGGACATCTCTGGTAACCACCACCTATGATGGAGAACACCGTGCTAAAGAGCAGCATTTTGCAGATGGTGGCAGCATGAGCTACCATTACGAAGAAGAGAAAAAAGAAGTGCTGCTGTGTGAGCGGAACGGCAGCAAAATCTACTATTACCACAATGAGCGGTACCAGAATGTCAGAACCCTGTATGCAGACGGCAGTGAAGAAAGAGATACCTATAATGCAAAAGGACAGCGGCTGATGCATCGGGATGAAAGGGGAAACGTAACCCATTACAGCTATGACAGCCGGGGCAATCTGACCATAACCATAGACCCCCTTGGAAACAAGACCACAGCCACCTATAATCGGGAAAATCATCTGATAAGCCTAAAGATTAACGGAAAAGAAAAGGTGAAGAACCTTTATGACGAAAAAGGAAGACTGATACAAAGCACCGATGCTCTGGGAAGGAGCATCGGCATTTCCTATGGGGAAAACGGCAAAGCAAAAACCCTGACTCTGCCGGATGGGAGCAGGGTTTCCATGAGCTATGACGAAAAAGGGAACATCCGCAGCATCACAAATCCATACGGGGAGACCACCACCTATGTGTATGATGAATTAAACCGGGTAACGGAAACTATCAGCCCATCAGGAAACAGCACCCGGTATACCTATGATGTAAAAGACCAGATTACGGAAATCACGGATGCTATGGGGAACACCACCCATTATCTGCCGACCTCCCGAGGGAAAATAGCAGAAATCCAATACCCGGACGGAAGCAAAAAAAGCTGCAGCTACAACGCACTAAATAGGATTGAGAGTGAAACGGACAGAAGGGGAAATACCACATGCTATGCTTATGATGTCATGTGGAATCTGCAGGAAATCTGCTATCCGGACAGCGGAAAGATAACCGTAGACTATGATGACAGAGAGCGTATCACAGGAATCACAGATGCCATGGGGAACCGCACCTGCTACAGCTATGACGAAGCGGGGAACCTGACAGAAAAGACCAACGCTCTGGGAGAAAAGGACACCTATGCCTATGATGCCGTAAACCGTCTGATTTCCCACACCGACGGAGAAGGGAACACCACATCCTATATCTATGATGAAGAGGGACATCCGGTGGAAAGGCAGGATGCATTGGGAAACAGGACGAAGGAGTCCTACAACCAAGCAGGGGAAAGGATTGAAAGCATCAACGCTCTGGGCGAGAAGACCCGCTATGCCTATAATGAGCTGGGAAAGCTTATCTCTGTCACTGATGCAGGAGGAAAGACCACAGATTTCTTCTACGAAAAAGGAGGACGCTTAAAAGGCATGCGGTACCCGGATGGAAGTGAAGAGGGCTATACTTATGACCGGGAAGGAAACTTAAAGAGCAGGACCGTAAAAGACGGAGTGACCTACAGATATGCCTACGACTCCTTAAACCGCCTGACGCAGATATCCATGACGGGGCAGACGGGAAACGAAACCGTACTGGAGCAGAGAACCTATGACGTCATGGGAAACGTCACAGCAGTCAGAGACGCCTTAGGAAACGAGACAGGCTATGCCTATGATGCAAACGGAAACCTGATTGGCGTTAAGGATGCTTTAGGAAATGAAACCTGCTACACCTATGATTCCAGAAACCGCCTAATCGGAATTAAAGCCTATGAGGGAAAAGCAGAAGAGGGAAAAGAATGCAAAGAGACACGTTACGAGAGAGACCTTAACGGAAACATTACCAAGGCTATCAACGCTCTGGGAGATACAGAATCCTATGTCTATGATGCCCTTGGAAGAACCTGTGCAAAGACCGACCGGGATGGAAACCGGACCACCTATGATTATACGCCTGCCGGAGCACCAAAGAAAGTCACTTATGGGGACGGAAGAAGTGTCTCCTACCAGTATGATGCATTGGGAGCCCTGCAGAAGGTTACCGACTGGCTGGGAGAGACCCGGTTTGAAAATGATGCCTTGGGAAGAGTGGAAAAAGCAGTCTACCCACAGGGAGAAAGTATCCTTTACCGCTATACCCAAAGCGGCGGCATAGAAAGCCTTACCTATCCGAACGGAAGCCAGCTTGACTATGCCTATGATAAGACCGGAAGCCTGAGCCAACTGTTACAGGACGGGCAGGAAATCCGATACCGTTATGATTCAAAAGGAAGAATCATAGAAAAGCAGCAGGGAGAGGAACTTTATACCCGCTATGGGTATGACGAATCCGGCAGGATAGAAAAACTGGAGCATTGGGAAAATGAAGAGCTTCTGGATGCCTTTACTTACTGCTATGATGCAGCAGGAAATCTTCTGAAAGAGACCAAAAAGCGTCGGGGAATGGAAGGAGAGAACGGTATCTACGATTATGCGTATGATGCTTTGGGCAGGCTCATGGAAGTAAGAAAGGATGGGAAAGAGTTGCGTCATTATACCTATGACGCCTATGGAAACCGAATCAGAAAACTGGAATACCAAAAGAGCCAGCAGCCGGAAGAGACCCTCTATGCCTATAACCGGGCAGGACAGCTTATCCATGAGAAGACAGGAGAGCAGACCCGGACTTATAGCTATGGCAAGAGAGGAAATCTAAGAGAGATAACCGAGAACGGAAACCTCCTGAAAAGCTATCGTTATGGAGCCATCAACCGTCTGGAGGAGGCAGAGGATGAAACAGGAAGACGGGTACAGTATGTCTATGACGGGCTGGGAGAGAGAGTCTGTGAAAAAGGAGAAGGAAAAGAGATACGGTATCTTTTCGATATGACAAAGCCATATCATAATCTGTTGCAGAGAAAAGACGGTGAGGAAACCACAAACTATATCTGGGATAATGACATTTCCGCCCAGAGGAACGGGAAGGGAGAAGGTTTTTATCTGACAGACCATCTGGGAAGTCCGTTGCGGCTTTTGGGAACAGAGGGAGAAGAACTCTATGGTTATGATGAATTCGGAACCATGACCCTTCAGAATCACAGTCGACCATCTGTTTTTGGCTATACAGGCTACCGTTATGATGAAGTGGCAGAGACATACTTTGCAGAGGCGAGGGAGTATGATAGTCGTCGAGGTAGATTTATAAGTGAAGATATACTAAAGGGACATATCCAAGTACCGATTACGTTGAACGAGTATACTTATTGTTGGAATAATCCAATGAGATATGTTGATTTGAATGGAATGTATCCAGTAATGAGTAGTACATTTGTTAAGACAGAGGATTCAAAAACGGAAATAAAACCATTAGATCCAAATGAAGAGATTTATTATGGGAATCCAGATGCAAAGAAAGGGACAGTCTCACTTAAAGTTAGTTTTAACTGCAATTGTGGAATAGGATATGCAGGAGATATTGGAATATCTTTTGATAAATATGGAAATATTGCATTACAAAGGTCAAAATCAGAAAAATCTTATGGAGCTTATGATGTGGGTATGGGAGTGCAAATAGGAATTACAGATGCTGAAACAGTAGATGACTTAAATGGAGTTTGCAGCAGTTATGGGGTGTCAGGAGGATTGTTAGGTTATTTTGGTGGTGATGTTCTTCAATTCGATAAATTAGATAGTAAAAATGAAGAAATAAATGGAGGACAAATACAAATTGGTATAGGAATAGGAGCAGATGCACATCTTATAGAAACTTATACAGAGCCATTATGGAGCATGAATGTAAAAGATTTTTTGAGAAGACTTGTAGGAAAAGAGAGTAAAAAATCATGTCAAATAGAGTAGGAGCAGATGAAGAATGAAGTATATCAGTCAGTATTCCGTTAAAGAAATAAAAGAAATTATATCAGCAAAAACATATCCTATAAATATGGCTAATAGTTATCTGCGGCATACATATTTAGCTAGAATAGCAGAGAATGAATTGTGGCTGTATTATACAGGAATTTCAATCAAAAAGGGGATATGTTATCATGTCCAAATGCAGGAAATGGCAGAAGGGACAAAAATAGAAGGAAAATATGAATGCTCACCGGATATAAAAGCCGGCTTGACAATATTACAAATATTTTGTGTTATAGCAATATTGATAATGTGCTATAAAGATTTTTCGGACATTATTTATTTTATATTACCAGTGCTTGCAATGGAAGGAATTCTTTATAAGGTAAAAAAATATGAAAACGCATATCGATATGGTAAAGAAGTAGAATTTATGGAATCTATGGTTAGAATGATGGAAATAGAAGAGGAATAATAGTTTAGAACAATAATTTGAAAACTAAATGATATCATAGGAGGTTCAAACTATTATAGATAGAAGAGACAAATGAATATGAAAAAGATAAAAAAGAACTATATGCTGATTTTATTGCTAGTTATATTAGCAGGCTTGTGGTGGCTCAATTCCTCGTTGGGAAATCTGCCAGATAATGATAAACCGGAGATTGCAATCGAATATAAAGAATTACCCTCACAGGAGAAAAGAGATGAAGAAAGTATTCCGGATAGTGAATATTACGAAACGGTAGAAGAAGCTATGTTAAATGTGGATATTGAATTTGAGGAAGATAGAGAATATATCAAGAGGATGGAAAATATTATTGCCAGCTTTGAAAATGAAAATTATAAATCTGTATATTATCAGGTTTACAAAGATGAAGAAACCGTGTCAATAGCTTTAATATTATTCAAAATAAAGGAAATAGATGGAATAAAAAAGTATACAACAATCCGTGGGACTACGAGTGAAACTGATATAGATACAAAATATGAAAAGAATCTTACCAAAGGATTAGAAAGAGATATCAGGATAGTGGATTTGCTGCAGGGAGAAAATATCGCACCGGACAGCACAAAAATGTTGTGGGGGGTATTTCCCCAAAAAAATATGGCAAAAGGAGAGAGTATTGAAAAGTTGAGAGTCAATGGAAAAAAACCGGATATTATAGCAGAATATGAAGAATTTGGAGAAACTTGGTATTTTTATTATTATGCCGACATAGGAAAGGATACATCTTTTGAGGATATAACTTATACCCTTGGACGAGAGGAATAAATTGAGATTTAAAAATCTGTGATTAGAGTAGAAAGTTTTAAAATATAAAAAATTGACCAGCAATAG
>Ga0129313_1000144_pt1 | contig 69617 bp, 85 predicted proteins | sample O1105metagenome_FD_94436 | JGI IMG/M metagenome (GOLD analysis project Ga0129313, IMG submission 94436) | Orangutan group fecal microbial communities from fecal samples from Wisconsin, USA - O1105 metagenome | ecosystem: Host-associated > Mammals > Digestive system > Large intestine > Fecal...
GTTTAAGTCTGGCATTTTAGTTTCAGCAATTTCTTGTACTTGTGCACGAGTAACTGTTGCAACTTTAGTTGTGTTAGGTGTTCCTGAACCTTTTTCAACACCTGCAGCTTTTTTCAAAAGAACTGAAGCTGGTGGTGTTTTAGTTACGAAATCAAATGATTTGTCTTCATATACTGAGATAACAACTGGGATGATCATACCAGCTTGATCAGCTGTACGAGCGTTAAATTCTTTAGTGAATCCCATGATGTTGATACCTGCTTGACCAAGAGCTGGTCCAACCGGTGGAGCTGGTGTAGCTTTACCAGCAGGAATTTGAAGTTTAACAACTTTTTCGACTTTTTTAGCCATTTATAAAATCCTCCTGTTGTGGTTTTGGCGGTAATTAAGATTTTTACCTCCCACAGATATGCTCAATAGCATACTCATTAATTATACATTATTTTAGAGAAAAGGCAAGGAATTTGCATCAAATATTTTCTAAAAAATACTTGATATGACAAGTTTTAGCTTAGTTTTTAAAAGCAAGTACTTTCAACTTTTTGATTCGGCTAAATTTCCTTTACTAGCTTGATCAAAAATTTAAAAGTATTTTTCAAGAAAAATCTTCTAATCATTTACTTCTTCAAACTTTCAGTATAAAATATAAGACATGATGATGTACAAAATATTTTCCTTTTCTTTTATCTTTTTAACACCTATTTTTGCCTATATTCTTGTTAAATTTTTCAATTTAAATCGTTTTGGGATTCTCTTTACTGACCTTGCTTTCCCGCTTTTTGCTTTTGAAATTGCTCTTGTAGTCAGTAAATTTTTAGATAGTAGTGTTTTCTTTTACTATTTAATCTGTTTATCTTTGCTGGCACTTACCTTAACCGCATTTTTCTTAAAGAGAAATCACTCATTTTCTTACCGTCGTTTTGGTAAATTTTTCTGGCGTTCAGGTTTTATCGTCACATTTATTTTTTACATTATTGTTTTAATTTTAGTTTTTACACTTGCATAATAAAAACGTTAACCTTCTGGCTAACGTTTTTTTATTATGCTTCTGGAGTTGGCTTGGTCATTAAGACTTTACGAGGTTTTGTTCCTTCTGCTGGTCCGATGACTCCTGCTGCTTCTAATTCATCCATCAAGCGAGTGGCACGATTAAATCCGACTGACAAACGACGTTGAAGCATTGAAGCACTGGCTTTTTGAGTTTCAAGAACCAAAGCTTTAGCATCTTCAAAGAGTGGGTCACCTTCTTGTGAGCCATCGCTTCCACCTGATTTCAAATCAGATTCAGAAACTTCTCCTGGATCAAAGCTATCATCATAATCAGCTTCCGCTTGATTTTTAATAAAGCCAACAATACGTTCGACATCATCGTCTGAAATAAATGAACCTTGCAAGCGGACTGGGTGGTTTTCATCAATTGGTTTAAAGAGCATATCTCCTCGACCAAGAAGTTTTTCAGCACCATTTTCATCCAGAATAGTACGACTATCTGTCCCAGATGATACGGCAAAAGCGACACGCGACGGCACGTTTGCCTTAATCAATCCACTGATGACATCAACTGATGGGCGTTGTGTGGCAAGAATCATATGAATACCAGCCGCACGCGCTTTTTGTCCCAAACGGATAATAGCATCTTCTATTTCTTTACTGGCAACCATCATCAAATCAGCAAGCTCATCTACGATAACCACAATAAGTGGCAATGGAATTTGTTTTTGCTCTGACTGTGCGTTAAATTCTTCAACCTTAGCATTATAGCCTGCAATATTTCGCACTCCAAAATGGCTAAAGAGTTCGTAACGATTTTCCATTTCATCAACCACTTTTTGAAGCGCACGCGCTGCTTTTCGTGGATTTGTCACTACTGGAATCAATAGGTGTGGAATGTCATTATAAACAGATAACTCAACCATTTTAGGGTCAATCATCATGAATTTGACTTGCTCTGGACGAGCTTTCATCAAAATACTTGCAATAATACCGTTGACGGCAACTGATTTACCTGAACCCGTAGACCCTGCCACAAGCAAGTGTGGCATACGTGCAAGGTCAAAGGTGCGGGCTGTTCCGTTAACAGCCTTACCAAGCGGAACTTCAAGAAGTTTGTTGGGATCTGTGTCTGCTTGTTCCCAAAGCTCACGGAAAGTAACTGTGGCAATCTCTGAGTTTGGTACTTCAATACCTACTAAAGATTTACCTGGAATCGGTGCTTCAATACGAACGTCTTTTGCCGCAAGGGCTAGCGCTAAATCATCAGCCAAGTTTGAAATGCGGTTAACACGCACACCAACGGCTGGCTTGACTTCGTATTTTGTAACTGACGGACCGATTTCAGCTCGTTCAACCTTGACATCAATACCAAAACTATTAAAGGTATCCTCCAAGACTTTGATATTTCTACGAACGATATTTTTTTCTTTTGACTGATTCTTCGGCTTATCAGGTGCAAATAAATCAATGGTTGGAAGCTTATAAAGAAGATTGGCTTTCGCTGTAAAATCAACTTCTAGTGGTTCCCCATCATCTTCTTGATTAGTCATTTCTTGCTCAGCCGGTGTCACTTCTGGTTCAAGATTTTCTTCAGAAGATGCTTCTTTCAAACCTTCTGGCACATGCTCATAAGCCAAAATTTCAGGTTCAACTGCAGGAGTTTCATCTGGGATATTGTCAAACAACGATACTTCATTGTCATCTGGATCATCTAAAATCTCACCAGTCTCTTGATCAACCGTCAACTGAGCCAAACGTTCTTCTTCAGCTTTTTGAGCTTTTTCTTGACGTTTTTGTTCAGCAAGTGCACGTTTTTCCTCACGTTTGACAAAACGTTTTTGCTTTCTGATTTCATGTTTAGCAGACCACTCTTGTGATTTTTCTTTGAAGAAATCAATCAAATCATAAACTTCCCACGGACTCATCAAAAAGAGTCCAAGAATGATGAAAAGTCCCCCAATCAAGAATGTGCCAACATTTGAAAAAAGAAAAGCTACTGGCTTGTAAAGAACAGCACCAAGCATACCGCCACCAACAAATTTAGTGACTTTGAACTTGACCAAATCGCTAAAAATCAAGTTAGCTGTTGTGGAGAATATTTCCTTACCACGAAAGGCTGATAGTGAAAAAAGGTAAGCATGCCATTCTAACAAGAGGCCAATCATAGTCACCACAAAACCGCCAACTAAACCAGTATTCTTATGAAACCACTTAAATCCAAGAAAATAGAGTAGGACTGCAACCATCAACACGTAAGCCAAACTTCCCACTGCTAATCTCACAAGATTGTAAACTGTTATCCCAAAGATTCCCAAGCGAGCCATCGCAAAGAAAAAAATAACCGCTGTCACAATGGCTAAAATAAAGCGTTCCAGTGCCTTTTGTCTTTTTATTTCTGTTTTTGTCGGCCGCCGTGTTTTACGACCTTTTCTTCTACTTTTTGATTTTGCCATATCCTTATTATAGCATTTTTTAAGCTTTTAGGTTATTAGCATAGATTTATGATAAAATGAAGTAGCTAAATAACTTCAATAAATTTATTGACACTTTGTCACCATAAGGATTTACTGATATGACAACTATTTGTTAATGAGGAGGTATCATGAAAAAACTATTGTCACTTGGTCTAACTGTCGTCTGCTTGGCTACTTTATCTGGTTGTGAAAACATGACCCGAGCCATTCGTGGAAATGATTATGTCGATGCTAAGACAGCAGCAAGTTCTTCTGCCGCGCAAGCCAGTGCCAGCGCATCATCATCAAAAGCATACCAAAAAGAAGTTAAAAAAGCTCTTCAAGCAGATGCATCTGCTTTTCCTCAATTATCAACAGAGGTTGCTCAAAATGAAGCTGAAGTCATCATGCATACCTCTAAAGGTGACATTACCATTAAACTCTTTCCAAAATATGCACCACTTACCGTGGAAAATTTCCTAACTCATGCTAAGAAAGGCTACTACGACGGTCTTCTATTTCACCGCGTAATTTCTGATTTTATGATTCAGTCTGGTGACCCTAAAGGAAACGGCACAGGAGGAGAATCTATCTGGAAAGGCAAAGACAAGAAAATCGATTCTGGTAATGGTTTTGCTAACGAAATCTCACCTTACCTCTATAACATCCGAGGAGCTCTTGCTATGGCAAACGCTGGTGCTAATACCAATGGTAGCCAATTTTTCATCAACCAAAATCCAGCTGACCAATCTAGTCAGCTCTCAAGCGACAGCTATCCAAAAGCAATCATTGATGCTTATACTGAAGGTGGTAACCCAAGCTTAGATAAAAACTATACTGTATTTGGACAAGTTATCGATGGTATGGATATTGTTGATGCTATCTCTAAAGTAGATACTGATAGCAACGACAAACCAACTAGCGATATCACCATTACTAAGATTGACATTATCAAAGATTACAAATTTAAATAATCCCTAAAAAATCAAGTTAGGACTTCCTGCCTTGATTTTTTGCTTGTTTTCCTAAAATAATCCTATAATAACAATCTTTCCACCTCACGGTTACAAGATTTTTGCTATAATAGAAGAACAGAAAGCGAGATAAGATGACACCAAATAAAGAAGATTATCTAAAATGTATCCATGAACTAGGAGAAACTAAAACTAAGATAACCAATAAACGAATTGCTGCCTTAATGCAAGTTTCAGCACCAGCTGTAACTGAAATGGTCAAAAAAATGATTGCTGAAGGGCTCATCGTTAAAGATAAAAAGGTTGGCTACTACCTGACCAAAAAAGGCTTATTATTAGTCTCACAACTCTATCGTAAACACCGCCTCATCGAAGTCTTTTTGGCTAATCAACTTCATTACAATGCCGATGAAATCCACCAAGAAGCTGAAGTCCTTGAACACACGGTCTCAACAATCTTCATCGACCGTCTAGAAGAAAAACTCAATTATCCTGAATTTTGCCCTCATGGTGGAACAATTCCTAAAAAAGGCGAGCTCTTGATTGAAGTTCACAACCAGACGCTCAGTCAAATTGAGGAATTAGGCACTTACCAAATATGTCGTACGCACGACGAAGCTCGTTTGTTAAACTACCTTGAAGAGCACGGCTTAGCAATTAACGATACCGTTGACTTGGTTAAAGTCGAGGACTTCGCTAAAACACATACTCTTGCCTATCAATCACGACAGCTCGTCATTCCTGAACGAATCGCTGAACAAATTTATGTGCAAAAGATTGACTAAGATTCCATATTAAAAGCCCGAGGCACTTGCCTCAGGCTTTTTTGACTTAAGCTAATTTTTCAAGGAATGTCATCAAAATTTTTGCTGATTGTTTACCAGCTTCCAAGATGAATTCATCAAATGTAATGTTGGCATCATGCGCAGCTGTATCTGACATAGCACGAACAACGATGAATGGTTTGTGCAAATTGTGAGCAGCTTGCGCAATCGCAGCTCCTTCCATTTCAACAGCTTGAACTTCTGGGAAGCGTGCTTTAATCGCATCGATTTTATCTTGCCCAGCAATAAATGAATCACCAGTCGCAATCAAGCCAATTTTGCTATCGATGTTAGCTTCCGTTAACACTTGTTCAAATGTTTTAACAAAGTTTTGGTCTGATTCAAAATAAAGTGGTTGCGCAGCCATTTGACCGTAATCATAACCAAAAGCTGTCACATCAACGTCGTGGTAGACTAATTTGTCTGCAACAACAACGTCACCAGTCTTCAAACCAGGAGCTACTGCACCTGCTGAACCTGTATTAATCACAACATCAACACCAAAATGATCAGAAAGAATAGCAACTGACATAGCTGACATCACTTTACCAATACCTGATTGAACAAGAACAACTTGATGGTTGCCTAGCTTACCTTCGTAGTAAGTGTTTCCTAAAACATCGTGTTCTGTTTTGTTATCAAGATTTTCAACAAGAAGTTTTAGTTCTTCTTCCATTGCGGCAATAATTCCAATTTTCATCTCAAAAATACAAGAGCAATACCAATTGTTATTTCCAGAGTTATCCCCCTTGCTTCTCCTTCTAATTTTTATAGATTAAATACTGCGAAAAAGAGTGCAATCAATAAAATAACAACTACAAACATAATCAAGTTAAGTTTTCGCTGAAATTTACTGCGTTTCGCATTTTCAATTCGACGACTTTTGTAAACATGCTGATCGTCTTTTTTGCGTTCTTTCCATTTGTCCAAAACACCTCGAGAGTCTTCATATTCCTCATAAGGATCGTAACTAGTCAAGGTATCATATTGGTCAGTTCGGATAACCTTCGTTTCTTCATCTTCTAAATAATTATCGTCATAAAAGATTTCACCACGGTTAGCACGTTCGATTATCTCGTCTGTTAAAAGTGATCTACCCATTTTTTATCCTCCAAAATGCAGAGCATAATATTGAAGGGCTATGATTGTTTTAGCATCTTCGATTGCTCCAGATTTGACCAAATCCATGCATTCTTGATAGCTTAATTCAAGAATTTCTAAAACTTCATCATCATCTTGTGGTCGTGGATTTGGTACTTTTTGCAAATGAGTTGCTTGGTAAAGCTTAATTTTTTCATTGCAAAAACCAATGGCAGTGTAAAACTCATGAATTTGTTTTAAATCGCCAGAATATCCTGTTTCCTCTTCTAATTCACGCGCAGCGGCATCTTTCTCAGAGCTGTTTTCACCAATTTCGAGCTTACCAGCAGGGATTTCATAAGAAACTTTTTCAATAGCCTTACGATATTGTTTGACTAAAATAATTTTATTGTCATCTGTTACAGCTAAAATAGCTACAGCTCCACGGTGAAAAATCAATTCACGTTTGGCTTGTCCTAGATTATTTGGTAATTCAACATCATCGACAACAACTTTAATCACATGCCCATCAAAAATCTCTGTTCGCTTGAGCGTCTTTTCTTCAAAATCCATACTAAGCAATCTCCCTAAAAATTGTTCACTATAGATTTTACTACAAAATAATGAGAAATGCCATTCCAATGAGATTAAGCCTTTGAAATAGCCTTGGAACACACTAAATTTTTCTAAAAAATCTGGAACTTTCATCCCAGACTTTATGATTATTTTTTCTTGTTGTTTGGATGGTGTGGTTTGTTTAAAGCATAGCCTGCTTTGTTAACTTGACGTCCACGTCCAATAGCAAGCGCATCTTTTTCAACATCTTGATAAATTGTTGAACCAGCTGCTGTGAGGGCATTATCACCCAATGTCACTGGAGAAATAATTGTTGAGTTACTTCCAACAAAGACATTGTTTCCGATAGTTGTGTTAAATTTATGTTGGCCATCGTAGTTAGCAATAATTGTACCAGCTCCGAAGTTAACATCGTGTCCAGTCGTTGTATTTCCAATGTAAGTCAAGTGACCTGCTTTTGTACCCTTACCAACAGTTGATGATTTCACTTCAACGAAGTTACCAACGTGAACCATTTCTTCAAGTGTTGAATCAGGACGCACGTGAGCAAATGGACCAATGGTAACACTATCTTTAACGACAGATTTTTCAATCATAGAGTTTGTGATAACCACATTTTCACCGATTGTTGAATCAACAAGGTATGTTCCATTTGTCAAAACAGAACCTGCACCAACTTTTGTATTTCCTTTAAGGGTAACATTGGCTTCAATCATCACATCAGGAGCAACTTCAACGTCAACATCGATGTAAGTTGCTGCTGGATTTTGGAAAGTAACACCGTTAACCATGTGTTTTTTATTAATGCGACGACGCATGATGTCTTCTGCAGTAGAAAGTGCCACGCGGTCATTAACGCCAAGGCTTTCATCAAAATCATGAAGAACATAAGCACCAACTTTTTTACCAGCGTTACGGAAAATTGAGATAACATCTGTCAAGTAGTACTCACCTTGAGCGTTGTTTGTGTTGATGTTTTTAAGAGCTTCAAACAAACGTTTGTTATCAAAAACGTAAGTTCCTGTATTGATTTCTTTAACCTGGCGTTCAAACTCAGAAGCGTCTTTTTGTTCAACGATTTTAAGCACTTCACCATTTTCATTACGGATGATACGTCCATAACCGAATGGATTTTCAGCAGTCGCTGTTAAAATAGTTGCAACGTTTTTGTGGCTAACGTGAAACTCAATCAATTCTTTCAAGCTTTCACCAGTGATAAGTGGTGTGTCACCTGCAATAACAAGTGTTTGTCCTTCAAGACCAGCCAACTCATCTTCTGCCATCATGACAGCATGACCAGTTCCAAGTTGTTCAGTTTGCATGACAAATTCTGATTTGCCAGCTAAAACTTCACGAACCATTTCGGATTTATGACCAATAACAGTCACATTTTTTTCTGGATTCAAAGCTGATACGGCACGGAAAACGTGTTCTAACATGGTAATGCCAGAAACTTTATGAAGGACCTTAGGAAGATCAGATTTCATACGTGTTCCTTTACCAGCTGCTAAAATAATTGCGTAATTTGACATGACTATAATTCCTTAAAAAAATAGAGTAGATTTGCAAGTTATGAAAGGAAAATTCCTTACATTAACTTACACAAGCTACTCCATTATATCACATTTATAAGCATTGGGCTCATTTTTATCCGTTAGAGGCTGTTAACAGCTGCTTCTAAAACTTCCATCACCAAACGGCTGTGCTCAAGCGCCAGTTTCATAGCTGTCATATCTTGGTGCTCTATGATGGCTTGGAAAGCCACAAATTCATCCTGCATGCGGTGATTAAGTGAATTTTCGTTAATCATTGTCATACTTTGACCGTTTAGAGCTAGGGACAATTCTGGCATACTATTAGTTGGTCCAAGTACAGCAATAGAGCCTTTATTTCCTTGAATAGTTGATTTGATGTCAGCACTACAATCTTTAGCACCAATACAAGCAGCCTTGAAATGTCCATAATCCATCATCAAGATTCCTGAAGTGTCCACATCACGTTCCATATTTGCCAAATATTGCACTCGTTCAGGCTTACCAAACAAACCAACAACCAAATGAATATTGTAAATATTTAAGTCACGAAGAGCTCCACCACCTTTTGCTGGGTCAAAAGCTGGTGCAATTTCACCACGTTTAAAGGCGTCATAACGTGATGAATATTGAGAATAATTGCACTCGACAATCTTAATGTCCCCAAGTTTTGATAGGTTAGCTTTGATAGAAGCAAAATTGCCAAGATATTGATTAGTGATAGCTTCAAGCAAGATACGATTTTTTTGCTCTGCAATTTTTGCCAAGTCCTCAAATTCTGCCAAAGTCAGCGTAAATGGCTTTTCACAAATGACGTGTTTGCCAGACAACAAAGCTTTCTTTGCGTAGTCATAATGCAGGTGATTAGGAAGGGCGACATAGACCGTATCCACTTCTGGATTTGCCAAAATGTTATCGTAGTCGCTGCTAGCTTGACTAATCGCATAAAGCTCAGCTAGCTTTTCAGCCTTTTCAATGCTGCGCGGTGTTGATAAAATCGCTGATAATTCGATTCCATTAATTTCTTGTAAAACTGGTAAAACCTCTTCAACGATTTTTCCTGTTCCTAAAATAGCTAATTTCATGGATTTCCTCCTAATTAATGTCTAAGCACAGTTTAGCACATATTCGTTTTTCAAACTGATACTATAACAAGTAATTGTCATACTAAAGTGTGGGATAGACCACTTCAAATTCTTCAAGAACAATTTGACTATCACCGTTAAATGTCAGACCGTATTCATTGTAATAAGGTTTGAAAAAGTTCTCGTGGACATCACGCCAATAAGCTAATGTCCTATCACCTTCGCCTTCTTTGAAAGCGTGCTCTGCTGACACCTGATTAAATGGCACAACAGAAACTTTCTTGATTTGAATGATACAAACTGCTTGGTCTTGACTGTCGAGAACCACATCATAAGACCCAACCTCAGGTAGCGGGTCATTATCAACAGCATATAAATCATAAGCCGACGCTGTCGCTGTTTTTGTTCCTTCAAGGACTAGTTGCGCTAACAAATCCGCTTCTACTCCAAATTGCCAAGCATCAATATCATCTCCGATTGAAGGATTTATTTTTTTGTATTTATTCCAAAGTTCTTGTGCGTTCATAGGCTTTCTCCTGTTCTTTTCTGTCTTACTTCAATTACGAGTTCGACAGTGAGTAGCCTATGGTTTTCTCCTCTTCATTTCTGAAGTCTCCTTATCTCTATTATTTCAAACTCCAGCCGCCGTCGATTTTGATGATTTCGCCTTGCATGGAGCTTGCTTTGCCTGATGCTAAAAATTCTGTTAAATCAGCGATTTCTTCAGGATTACTCCAACGTCCAATTGGTGTTTCTTGGGCGACCCAGTCAGCCAAGCCTCCTGGTTCAAAATCGCTAGCTGTCATGGCTGTTTTGACCGCACCTGGTGCGATACCAAAGACTTGAATCTTGTCTTTAGCATAGTCAAGTGCAAGCTGGCGCGTGAAACCTGCAAGGGCATGCTTGCTAGCTGTGTATGCCGCTCCACCCCCACCTGCAATAAATGAAGCAATCGAGCACATGTTAATGATAATACCTGATTGTCTTTCAACCATTTTGGCTAAATAATAGCGAGTGATTTTGACTGTCGCAAAAAAATTGGTCTGAAACACACGCTCGAGTTCATCATCTGACACCTCAAGCAATGGCTTATAAGCGTCGAGAATTCCAGCGGTGTTACACAAGATGTCCACGTCCTGAACAAAGTCGTAGAGCGCAGCTAAATTCGTCGTCAAATCTAACTGTAGGAAATGAAAGTTTTCATTTTGAATCTCAGGCGCTTGTGATTTATCAACGCCGTATACCGCACAGCCATTTTCCAAAAAAAGTCGCGCTTGCGCAAGCCCAATTCCTGAGCTGACACCTGTGATAAGTACTTTAGTCATGAACTTCAACCCAATCAGTAGCTAGGACATCACATGGTGTTGGTGACCACATTGAAAAACCTTCGCCCTCGCCTGACACATTAATGAGGAAGTAAGGTGTCACTGGAAGTGCTACGCCATTTTGCTCGATGCTATCAAATAACTGAACGTAGTTTTCTGCTCCGCCCCAACCAGTGCGTACATATTTTTTTTTAGCCTTTAAACCTGGCAAAATTTCTTCAAAAGTCATTTCTCTCTCCTTGATTGTTAATACCACTAGTATACCAAAAAACGAGCGCCTAGGCTCGTTTTGGTTATCGTCTTAAGATTTTCTTAGCAATTGCAATGATTTTATGCAGCATTGGTCGTGGATAATAGCGGAAAGTTCCCATTTTGCGGACAATGTAACCATTGAAGTTTTGTTTGAAACGAAGAACACCATCGCTGCCATCGAAAATTCCTTGAATACCAAGGAAAGTATAGAAATTAATGCCACGTTTCAGTGCTTCCATCATCACATGCTCTTGAAGGGCAACAGGCGCATAAAATTTATTAAATTCGGTATATGAACCACTGAAAAGATAAACAGCTTCTTGTGGTGTATAAACGAAAAGACTTCCTGCCAAAACCACATCCTCTGAACCATGTTTTTGAATCAATTCTTTAGCTTCTTTAAGACGAACATCAAAAGTTGAAATTTGCTTATCAAGCTGTGCTTTTTGTTTATTAACCTTGGCTGAGTTAACCCCTTCAGCAATCTTTTGATTCAAAACCGCCAAGTCAGCTGCAATTTTATCATGACCTGCCTGCATATTTTTGAGATAATCTTGAAAATTAATTGTCGCAATCACGAACTCACACTTATCACCAAAACTATCATAAAAAGCTTCATAATAATCTAACGGTTTATCTGTATATTCACGGCGTTCAGATGTTGATGCTGTGATTTCTTTAAAGATGTGAAGTTCATCACGGGTTAATTTGCGCACTTTAATTCCAAATGAATTTGTCTTGTTAACAAGTGGGCGACCTTTTTTACTAAATGATTTACGAAGCGTTTCAGGTGTTAATCCTGACAAATCCTTCACGTAATGCCAGTCAGGCTCACCTCCTGGATAGCCTGTCTGAAGACCGTCATAACTGTATCCCAAATCAGTCAAACAGCTAATCAATTCAGGCTTTTCATCATCGTTTGGATTACCATGATTGTCAAAACTTTGGTAGGTGTCATATGGCTTAACAATCAGTTCAAAGGCACCATTTTCCTTAGCATAAGCTTTTAATTCCTTATAAAATTCTGAAAGGTAAGCTGTACTTGTCGAAGCTGGTCCAGAATTGATTTCCATGTGAAGTCCACCAGTCATCGGCATACTATAAAGCACGCCAGCCACCTGAATAGCTCCATCTGTTTCCAATCCTAAAAATGTAATGTCAAAGCCACGTTTTTCGAGTAAATCTGCTATTTCAACAGTTTGCATAAAAGAACGTTCTTTAAATCTCGTATTTAATGTTTCATAATCTTCTCTTGATAAGATTTTCAATGTCATTTTACACGTTTCTCGATTCTAACAAATTCTGTTTCTTTCGCTACTAAAAATATCAAATGAATCTTAACCGAAAATCAATAAATCATTTTCAGAATTTCCACTATCTTTTCAATTTTCTTTACATTTGAGAGCAATATAAATACTCAGCTTTTGCGCTAAAGATACACAAAAGCTGAGTATTCTATTTATTAATTTTTGATGATTAACCGATTTGGCTACCGTTTGGTACACTTGGGTCAACTGTAAGAACAGTCAAGTTACCGTCATGTTCAGCTGATAAAATCATACCTTGGCTAAGAAGTCCCATCATTTTACGTGGTTTCAAGTTAGCTACGATTTGTAATTTTTTACCAACAAGTTCTTGTTCGTTTGGATAGAATTTTGCAATTCCTGAAAGGATTTGACGGTCTTCACCATCACCAGCATCAAGACGGAATTTAAGAAGTTTTTCTGAACCTTCAACTTTAGAAACTTCTTTAACTTCAGCGACACGGATTTCTACTTTGTCAAAGTCGTCAAATTTAATAGCTTTCTTTTCATTTTTAAGTTCAACTTCTGCTGGATCCCATTCTTTTTCTTCAGCAATTACTGCACCTGCACCCATGTTCGCTTTGATGTAGTCAATTTCAGCTTCCATATCAAGACGTGGGAAGATTGGTGTTCCTTTAGCAACCACTTTCACACCTTCTGGGAATCCTGACAAAGCAAGATTTTCAAGGTCAAAGTTAGCTCCAAGACCAAGTTGTTCCATGATAGCATTTGATGTTGTCATCATGAATGGTTGGATAAGGTGAGCAACCACACGAAGACTAGCTGCCAAGTGAGCCATTACTGCTGCTAATTCATCACGTTTAGCTTCATCTTTAGCAAGTACCCAAGGAGCTGTTTCATCAATGTATTTGTTTGTACGTGAGATGATACTCCATACAGCATCAAGTGCGCGTGGGTAATCAACAGCATTCATTTGTTTGTGGTATTCAGTGATTTTTTCAGCGACAAGTGCTGCCAAGTCCGCATCAAATTCAGTCACGTTTTCAACATAAGCTGGCACTTCGCCACCGAAGTATTTGTTAATCATGGCAACAGTACGGTTAAGAAGGTTACCAAGGTCGTTGGCTAATTCATAGTTAATACGTCCAACGTAATCTTCTGGTGTAAATGTTCCGTCTGAACCTACTGGAAGTGAACGCATGAGGTAGTAACGAAGTGGGTCAAGACCGAAACGTTCGACAAGCATTTCTGGATAAACCACATTACCTTTAGATTTAGACATTTTACCGTCTTTCATGACAAACCAACCGTGGGCAATCAAGCGTTCAGGCAATTTCATGTCAAGCATCATCAACATAATTGGCTAGTAAATTGAGTGGAAACGAAGGATATCTTTACCAACCATGTGGAAGACTGTTCCGTTCCAGAATTTATCAAAGTTTGCGTGGTCTTCTTGACCATATCCAAGTGCAGTTGCATAGTTAAGAAGGGCATCAATCCATACGTAAACAACGTGTTTAGGATTTGAAGGGACTTTAACACCCCATGTAAATGATGTACGGCTGACAGCCAAATCTTCAAGACCTGGTTCGATGAAGTTTTTAATGATTTCGTTCATACGACCATCAGGCTGGATGAAGTCTGGGTGTGCATGGAAGAACTCAACCAAGCGGTCAGCGTATTTTCCAAGGCGTAGGAAGTAAGATTCTTCAGAAACCCATTCAACTTCGTGTCCAGAAGGAGCGATACCACCGATGACTTTTCCGTTTTCATCACGGAAGACTTCTTCTAATTGGCTTTCTGTAAAGAATTCTTCATCTGAGACTGAGTACCAACCAGAATATTCACCTAGATAGATATCATCTTGTGCCAACAATTTTTCAAAAACTTCAGCAACAACTTTTTCATGATAATCATCAGTTGTACGGATAAATTTATCATATGAAATGTCAAGCATTTTCCAAAGTTTTTTAACATCAGCAGCCATGCCGTCAACGTATGCTTGTGGTGTAATGCCAGCTTCTTCAGCTTTTTGTTGAATTTTTTGACCATGTTCATCAAGACCAGTCAAATAGAAAACATCATAGTTCATCATACGTTTGTAACGTGCTAAAACGTCACAAGCAATTGTTGTGTAAGCAGAACCGATGTGAAGCTTACCAGATGGGTAGTAAATCGGTGTTGTAATATAAAATGGTTGTTTACTAGTCATTTTCTTTCCTTTCAAATAGGAGCAAATGAAACTCCTTTATTGATAACACCTAATTATAACACAAATTTATGTTGGGACAATAGCGCCAACTAACATAAATATAAATAAAGCTTATTATATCAATGTTTTGCTATTGTTGTTATGAAAATACGTCAATATACGAAAATACTAATTTAATACACCTTACATATTAAAACACATTAAAATTTTACGAGTTCAGCAGGCAGGAAAGTAGCACCTTAACGGGTGCTTTTATGATATAATGAAAAAAGAACGGGCAAACACCCCGTTCCCGTCATGTCAATAAAATCATTTGAGTAATGATTCGATTAAAGTCAGTATTGCGATTAATAAATTGATAAGTGCGATTATCAAATTTATTTTAGTTTCGCTACTGACTTTTTTTATTTACCATTCTTTTAGCTCTTCCAAAACGTCTGCTACCTTTTCAGTAGTAACCACCTCGTAAGGTTTTATAGGCTCATTAGGGAGAACATAATCAAATACTATCCCATTCTTTCTCACAATTTGAACAGCATCACCTTTTATATAACCTCGGTCTATTGCCTCTTTAAATTCATCATAATATAGCATGAGTTTTCCTCCTACTTTATTATTCGAAAAAATTGCAGTCTTTTGACTGCATTTTAATAATTCTTACAAAGCTTTTTATAAATTATTTTCCTTAGCGTATTGTGTAAGCTTTATAGCATTGTTATATGACATACGCCCGACATCTGTAACGCCATTTGCGTAATTTGATAACGTCTGTTCAGATATTCCTGTTGCTTTGGAAATCTGATAACGTGAGTTTGTAGTTAGTAAGCTTAAAATTTCTTGTTTCGATAATACTTCAATCATGTTTGTTCCTTTTAATCATCTTTTTAAGATTCTATTTCTATTATATAGCACTATAGAATGTTACTATATTTTGAATACATCTTCTCTCTATCTCCCTCTAAAATCATTTATTTGAAATAAGTAGGTGAAACATAAAGGGTAACAAATTTTATGAGTTCAGAAGGCAAGAAAAAGCACCTTAACAGGTGCTTTTATATACAATCTGGATTAAGTGAAACAAACTTAGGTTTGTCGATTTCCACATATCTAAAACCTCTATTCCTTATTTCAGTTACAATGGCATTATATGTAGAAATAGGTATTTCACTAGGCTTTTCAGGGCTCAAATAGCTCTTCGGTACTGTTGTATCTTGTAGTTTAAAGACCTTTTGTTTGTCTACAGCTGTTTCTCGTTTAAACGGAACAAATGAAGAAGGGCGGATTATATAATAATTGTTCATAAATTTCTTGATTCCACCATCTCTTGTAATCATATTAGCCTTTTTGGTTTGACATTTAAATAAAATTTTATTATTTGATTCATTTTTATCACAAATATAGTAATGTTTTATAACTGCTAAACCAGAATCTTCGTTAGGAAATGGCATGAATACCTTAATAACATCTCTTTCGCTAATCAATTAATAATCTCCCATCTGAATCAAGTTCAACATAAACTGGATTTATTAGTTCTTCACTATTACTTAAAGAATCTAACAACTCCAAATGTCCATCACTCAATTGATTAAAATCATCTTTTGAAAAAACAAATCTTTTTTCTCCTAATTTTAATATTTGATAATCATAATCAGGCTCTGAGATTTTAATAAAACTAAGTATCTCTTTATCTTCTTCAGTGATATCTTCTTCATTCATTGGTATTTGTTTTATGTTTTGAGCTATCTGTTTTTGGTGAACCTTCCACATATTAAACTCATGTGTTAATTTTGAAAGTTCAGAATCCGTCATTGTTTCAATAAGAAATTTACTAACTCTAGCATTTTCTTCATCAATATCAATAACATCTTCCACACTACTTATATAATTTTTTACTTCATCTTCTCGGTAAACAGTATCTCCATAAAAATTAGAAAAAACCGGGCCATTTTTATAAGCCTTTAACGAATAGAAATCATATTCTTTCTCATCAGCATACTGAAACATCTCGTAAAAAAACAAAAATTTTTGTAACTGCAGTTTTGAAAAATTATCAACTGCTTTTTGTTTATTTAACCAAGCGATTTTATTCAATCTGCTATTAGAAGTATTTATAGTCATAACTCTCTCCACTATTTTTTACAAAAAACTCAAGGAGCATATCCGTGCTATATATTTTTAAGCAATATATAATATGATACAACAATTGGAATACACAATCAATCACTTTATATTATTTTTGTCAAGGTTTTTAGTGCATTTTTCTACTATCATAGATTTCTCTTCCGCTCAAATTTGAGCAAAAGAACGGGCGTACCTGAAAGTACACCCATGAATACTTTCTCCCAAAAACAGAAAAAGTACAAATTTTTACTACATTCAGCGCCTTATATTAATCATTTCAATAACCACGCTCGTGTGTATGACTAACATAATGGGTTATGTTATAATATTAGTGTACTTAGATAGATATATTGTGATTTTCTTCCGTGGTTTATTCCACGGTTTTTATTTAGATAAAAAACACCCCTAGTCTTAACGGCTAGGGGCTTTTTTTGTTATAATAAAATTATGAAACAAGACTTGACTCTTGGCTCATAATGAGTTTACGCCCAGCTTTTAGCTGGGTATTTTTTTATGCGCAGAAAAACGCAGTAGTGCGCAGTAAAATTTAAAAAGATATCAAAAAAATTTATAAAAAGTGTTGACGATATATGCAATAATGCATACAATAAGTATGTAAAATAAATAAAGATAAAAAGCACATAAAGGTATTTAAAATGAAAAAATGGAAAACAATTACAACAACGGCACTCATTACATCAGCTGTAACCATTGGTGGAATGTGCATTTACACAAGCAATCAACCAGCTCACTACGAAGGTAAAACATTTAAATCAAGTGTTTCATCATCTAGTACTGAAGAAACTACCACTGAAGAAACTACAGAAGAGTCATCATTACCAGAAATGGATGCTTATGGTACAGAAACGGCTAGTACTGAAGATAATAGTTATGAAGGACTATACATTAATAACGGACCAGGTCCTTACAATTGCATAGGTGACAATGCTGAACCAGTCTCACGCTATGGATTTTACATCATGACACCAATGCAAAGAACTAATCAAATTATGGTTATACAATGCGGAGCTTCTCGTGAAAAGGAAGTATATGATGATATGGTTATCGTACATGGTGAAAATAATGATAGTGATTTAAGTGAGCTCAATTGTGACAGTGCTAAACAAAACGCTGAAGCTTTCTGTAGATGGCTTCGCCAGCAAGCACCAAGTGGACACACTACTAACGGATTGCAAAGTAATTACAACTATTGGGTTAAGAACTGTAAGTATAAATATAAACAATAGAAAGCAGAGAGGAGGACATTGACATGAAAGCAAATAGTAAAGACATTGAATGGCTTTTAGAAAACGCAACACAGTACATGATTTCAAAAGAAACGAATGTACCGCAATCTAAAATTTCAAGATTAAAAAACGGAAAAATAAAAATGGAAAATTTAACGTTCGAAGTTGCTAGTATTTTAACGGATTTTTCTAAAAAACTTCAAGAAAACTCTTGACATTATATTTCAATAGCAGTTAAAAAATACTAATTTTTACTACATTCAGCGCCTTATATTAATCATTTCAATAACCACGCTCGTGTGTATGACTAACATAATGGGTTATGTTATAATATTAGTGTACTTAGATAGAATACTTTGTGATTTTCTTCCGTGGTTTATTCCACGGTTTTTATTTAGATAAAAAACACCCTTAATCTTGTCGGATAGGGTGCTTTTCTTATGCCTAGAATGCTATTCTAAACATTCTTCTTGTTGTTGACTACATTGTAGCATGAACTAACCTTTATTGCCAAAGAAACACGCTTAAACCATAGGGGGTAACTGTTCAAGGGCTTTTTTATGTACTTTGTATAAATACACTCTAGAATATCCCAAATTATCGGCTACCTTATCCCAATTATAGCCATTGTAGTAGCGTTCTATAAGCACTTTATGCTGTAACTCATTATCTAGGCTATTAATTAAAGCCATAGTGTTTTTTTGGTCTTGCTTAAGCTCTGCTATTTGTTGCAATACCTCATTATGTCCTAACTCTTCTAACAGTCTAGGAAAGTTCTTAAATTCTTCTCTATCACATTCTAAAAGTCTCTCAAGGCTCTCAATCAGCATATTTATAGAATGTAAGTTCTTAAGTTTGTCTTTGATATCCATGTTCTTATTGTAGCACTGTAAGCGATTGTGGTATAATATGAATAAGTTTTTTATGTGTGTTGTCCTGCTTGCCCGAGCAGGCTTTTTTATTTGGCTATGTCACAACAAACAGTTGATAAATAGCCATTTTTATAGGGGAGTATCAGAACTCCCCTACAAACTGTTATTTGCAGTTATCTATACTCATTTGGAATTTCGATATGAAATGTCTCACACAATAACTTCACATCATGTGCATCATTTTCATCAAACTCGTATCCCAGATGGAACATTACTTGACTATATGGTTCAATACAGGAAACCTCTATTTCCTCAATTCTTCCTTTACCCGAAAAAGTTTCTACCGGAAAACAATCCCCATCATAAAGAATTTCACCTTCGTCCGTATATTCAAAACAATGCAAATCAATAATTCTGTTTTTCAAATCTTCCCATACAGTATGGTTCAATGTTGTATATTCCATCTTAATCTCATAAAAGCCATTAGCTTTCATTATTTCTATAAAGTTCTGATAATCGTTCTTTTCTACAAAAATGTCAATATCATTATGGGCTCTTGACTGATATCCAAGAAGAGCATCTACACCCCAGCCACCATCAAGAAAGACTTTAATCTCCGCATCTATTGCAAATTGAAGAATCTGTTTTACATCTGTTATATTGACCATCTTATCATCTCCACAAATTCTAATTAGGCGACCAGAGGAACTGCTGGTCTGTTTGATAAATCTCTGCATTTAGCAGTTTTCAATGTTGCCAAAACAAAAGTTAAGAAGATGTTCCTTTTCTCCATGTCGCTTTCTTTGGCGTAATTTACAAGGTTATTCCACACAAGATAGTTGTTCAGATACTTGGTAGAAACACCGTTAAAGCCACGCATAAACCTCTTTAGCTGGCTATGGTAGCTATTGATATGTTGGATATTATAAATGCCTTTCTTGGCTTTGCCAGTCTTTAACTGCACAAGGTCAATGCCATTGGCATTTGTAAATCTCACATAGGAGTTCATCTTGTCCGTAACAAGAGTGGAATTGGTCTTAATCCTACCATCATAAATATGATGTAAATCTCTTGTAGAAACTCTACCAGTATTCGTAATCTTGGAGATAGACAAGCCATTCCTATTAACCGCACAAGGAACACATACCTTTTCTTGGGACAAGCCTCTGATATGTGTAGAATGACCACGCTTATGAGCCTTGCGTGGCATAGCAAATGTCTTACTCTTGCTATGATTGCCCTTGTACGAGATGGCGAAAAAAGTTTCGTCAGCCTCAATAATGCCGTCAAGAATAATTGGAAAATGGAGAAACACCCACGTCTCAAGTATACCAAAAAGCAATATCAGTAGCAATCTAAAAGCGGAACAGATAGAAAGTTAACTGGTAAACAAAATATAATCAAAATAAGACTTTTCAAGGTTACATGACACCCCTTTAAATTCTGAAAAATTGGTCTGCGGTGTAAGAGAACACCTTGTGGTGGCTCTCCTTGTCCCAAAATAGGGGGCGGGGGTCATTTTTAATAAGCTTGAATGTAATTACATATGAAATACCTTTACTGCCATACACGGGCTTTTAGGCGGGTTCTAGGACGTTCTAAAAAATTCAAAAAGGGAAAATCACGCGCAAAAAAGGGCGGCGTTGTTATATCCGAACAATACGATACCCCGATAAAAATTTAAGGGGTATTTTCGAACGATTATACACCCATTTTTATCCCTCTCCGTGGCTGTTTCTCGGACTTCGTTCGGTGTTCAGTGTGATTGCTGATACATGCTCACTCTGTCGCTCTCTGCTTGCTCTGTGATGATTGATGACTGTTTCCTACTGTATCCAAACAAAAGAACCTTACCAATACAGTAAAGCTCTTGTGTTTGTTGTCTGTGTTAACTTGCTTACTAACATTATATCATGAACAACAAAAGGACAACACCTAAAGCATTGTCCTTGTTTCCTCCAATAATAATATAGCATTGACAATCTCCATTTAGTTAGTTTAAACCAATCCAACTAATACAATATCAGTCTTAAGTCTCTCAAGTTCATCACTTGATAACTCATGTTCAAATTCGCTAACCAACTGACTAACTCTATTCATGTCTGCATGTTCTAGCTCTTTGTTAACCATGTTGTTAAAGTGCTCTTCTAGGGTGTCAGTGAACAACTGTAGTCTGTCATCTGTTGGGAACTTCTTATCATAGTGTAATGCTGTTCTTGCTACCATTTTCCACATTTTAAGACGTGTATCCGTATTTCTGTGTAACATATATAAGTTAACTGTGCTATCCTCATTCATTACCTTATTACCAATCTCTAACAGTTTTGTATGATCTGCCTTGTTTAAATCTTCCCATTCCATACCCATAAACTGATAACGTCTAGCCTCAAGGCGTGTTACTTCTTTCTCACAATAACTAATATATTCTTGTTCAGTCATGTTATTCTACCTCCTCATACATAACCATGATATTATCTCCGTAAGCTTGTACACTGCTTACTTTCTTATCAGCCATGAACTCGTTGACTCTGGTTTCTAGTTCCTCATTAGTTTCTTGTCTAGTTTTCGTTATGCCATTACTGAAATATCCGTCAGCAACTAACTCACGTTTAAATAATTTAATTTTCATATCTATTCTCCTTTTCTCAAAGATAATTTGTAAATTTCCAAAGCCACTGGTTCAGAAAAGCCATAATCGACTTGAAGCTCTTTGATTTTTGCCACAATCGATTCCTTGCCCCCCATTTTGTAAATCTCCAAAGCAACCTCTCCAGAAAGAGTATATTCGTCTTTAATCTGTTTCACTTCGCGTGCAATTGAGTCTATTTTCATTTTATTTGTGTTTTATCCTTTGTTGTTCACTTGCTATCAAGGGGTATTTTTTACCCCCCGACCGCATTCTTTCCCCCGAGATAAATCCAATATTATCAAGGGTTTAGTTAGTCTTAGCGGTAAAAAAGAAAAAAATCAGAAAAGAAAACTAAGTAATTTCTATAGCCCTATATACCCTATTAATATATATATTATTATTTATTATTAAAAATATTACCCTTTTACCTCTGACTGCTTATAAAACCTTACATACCAAGGGTTTTCACGGGGGTACTTTTAGGGGTAAAGCGGTAAAAAGTGCTATTTCGGGGTATTTTTTTGCTTAAGATAACCACTGGTATCTCGGGGGCTACCAAACATACTAAACTTAACCGACTTACTTCTATACCATTGGTCTGAATTATCAAGATGAAGCTTGATTTTATTCCTAATTGTCTTCGGTTGTTCGATATCATCATCTTTAAATATTTCTTTCATAACGTCCTTGACGGTTAGGCGGTCACGTTCAACAGTTCCGACCCATTCAACACCATTTTCACGGTCTGTCTCATTCCTATATCCTACGCCATAGTTTTCCATATCCGTGTAATATTGTTTCCTTATGTAGTCTTGATATTTCGGACTGTAAAAATCTTCGGGGATTTTAGTAGCCAAATACCACTCAAAACGCTCGATAACGTCATCTCGGTATTTGTGTTTCTCACGGTTTTGGGCAATAAGTTTACCCTCTTCGCTATTTTCGTCATAGTAAAGTTTTTTATTCTTTTCGTATGACTTGAAATAGTTACCCCAAATATCCATTAAATCTTGGTTGGATATTTTATTAGGCTGTCCCTCTTTCCGTGGCAACACGTCAATAACTAAAAAACGTCTGTCACCCGTGGCGTCCTTAAGGTGACCTTTGTTATTGGTAGTCCGACTAAAAACATAATCTACTGGGATTGTTTCGGTATTCTTCCCGTATGGTCTACGTATTCTAATCTCTCTAGCGGTGATAACACGTTTTATAATGTCAAAACTTGCTTTCTTGCTGTTGCTTGCTACCATTTCGTCATCATTGACTAGCCATGAACCTGCCATTTTTAAAAGGTCATCTTTTTCGGTAAAGGTTTCTACCTCGGTGTAAAAACCTTTGAACACCTCACGTAAAAAGGTACTTTTTCCCGTTCCTTGTTTCCCGACAAAATCAAGACAATAGTCAAATTGTACCCCTGCATGATAAACTCTTGCAATTGCTCCCCTAAAGAACAAATCTAGAACAATTCTGTTGTATTGGTTATCCTCAATATTGATATACTTTTGAATAACCTTAAATGGGTCTACGTCCTTACTTGTTGCTTTAGCTTTTTGCAACATGATTTTGATAGGGTTATAACTTTGGCTCAAAGCAATAATACGAATGACAATACCTATATCATTTTCTTTATACTCTAGTCCGTATTCTTCGGATATATAAGCCCATAACTGATTGATAACACTATCTGAAAGCACCCCCTTTTTAAGGGTGATATATTCGGTTAACTCTTGGTCTCTAGTTACCTCTATATTCTTAGTTGCCTCATTGTATTTGAATAACTTATCTAGTTTTGGGTCAGCCCCACGGAACATTAAAATTAAGTTGTTGCGACTTTTGCTAACAGTCCCGTCATTGTTCTTTCTTAGTTTACCTTTGTTAAGGCTTGTAACTTTGTTTTTATTGCTGTTGTCTGGTACAACTTCGTTAAGCTGTTCCATAAATTCGCTCATTCATTTCCTCCTTAAAAAATTTATTTAATGTATTCAAAAAAATAACATTCAATTTAGTACTTTTAGTTAAATTGGTGTATAGCTGTATTATCTGCTCGTAAGAATAACCATTCAAATAAAATACTTTCACAAAGCTTATGACGTCATCTGTATTAGATAATCCGTAAGCAATCCAATTGTAAACAATACCGTTAATCGTTAAAGTGCTCCCCGTTCTTGCTCGGTTTAGATATTCTAATTCCAATTCAGAAAGCACATTAAGCAATTTATCTTTTACACTAGCTATTTTATAATCTCTTACTATCTGCCAACCGTCTATTAAATAGTTATCTAGGCTATCACACTCTTGAATGCTTACCGTGATACCTTTATAGCTAAATGGAAAGAATGCATGATTAGGCGGTTCAAAATACGTCATAATAACATGGTTGTCTTTCCCTATAGTCCGTGTGGGATTATTTTTTAGAAAGTTAAACAGTGGGAGCACTTTCCTATTTATTTTCAAATCGATAAGCCTATACATTCTATTCCTCTACCCCCAAAAATGCCAATAGGTCAGTGACTTTATAATAAACGGTCTTAGTATCAGCAATAGGAGGTGTGTAACGTTTAAGCCCTCTAGCCTCCCAACGTCTCAAAGTAGGATAAGATACCTCTAGGCGTTCGGTTGCCTCTCTTTGGGAGATAATGCCTAATGGGTTCTCTAATCCCTCGTATCGCTCTAGATAAGCGCCTATTTTTGTTAGGATACCACCCACTAAAGCTTGCTCCGTTTCATTGCTTAATAGATTGATTTCCATGCGGTCATACCTCCATTTTTCGAATTTGTCGGGTAACCCAATTCAAACGGTCACGCGCTACCACTAACTTTGTTTTAGTGCCTTGAATATGGATAACGATATCTGTCATAACAATATTTCTCCTTTATCTAGCTTAGCAATCTGATTTTTAACCCCATACTATTCTATCCACTCGCTCTTCCAAGTGTTTGAAATCTTCTAATTCGGCAAACGTTACATGTTCATTGATAAGGTCAGCTATTTTATTTAATTCTTTATCTGTCATGGTCTGTCTCCTAATCTGAAAATGAATAGCAACCTAAAAAAGTTACTCTATCGGCTGGTATATTATGCTTACATGAATAACATTCAGCGCTTAACTCCCCTGTCAGCTTCTTAAAATAGTCCTCGTTGTGGTCTGTACTCTTTTCAATGTCATCTAATGTTACAGACACCTCAAATAATGCATAATCCTTTAAACCGTAATTATAGGCAAATGCTCTTGCTAACATAGGACTTTCAGCAAGATAAACAACATTATCAGCACCAACATGTAAGCCATTTTCTTTAATGCTAGCTAGGTTAGTAAATTGTGAATAGTGATATAATTTCATGTCATGTCTCCTTAATTGTAATAACGTCCTCTAAGTTGAATGTAAGCTCCGTATCGCTCTTTGACGTGGTCTGCGCGTGTTTCTTTAGTCTCTTGCTTAACGTCCTCTCTTGGCTTGATTTTAGCCAATTCAATGCCAATTAGAATAAGAATAGCCATAATAAGCAACTGCGCCCAGATTGGTAAATTAATTTCTTGGTATATCATGATTTAACCTCTTCTTTCTTGCTTCTTGCTGGTAAATTGTTAACTGCTCTGTAAACAATATCGGTTGTAATTTCATAACCTAGGGTGTTCCAAGCCTGCTCAAAGGTTTCTGCAAAACCTGTATAAATGTTGTGGTGTGTAATCATTACATTGGCAACAATCGTCCAAGCCGTTGTTTGGTCGTACATTGCTTTAAAAAATTCCTCTGCTCTTTTTTTGGTTTCATCTCGTTTTTTAAAAACCGCTTTTTGTTCGTCTGTATAATGGTCTAAACTAAATGTATTTGCTTTGTTTTCTACGCCTTTAAATTTCATAGTTATTTTTCCTTGTTGCCTTTCTAAAAACGCCTTAAGCATTGATATAACGCTGTTTCTATGCTATAATATAAACATAGAAGATAATCCTAAAACCCTCATAGCCTGCCCGCTGTAGTGTTTTGTTTTATCTAATATTTTTCAAGTTTCATTTTGGTTTGAGTTCGTTCCTCAAGCCTTTTTTGTTGCTTTCATTAGCATGTTTTGCCGTAGATAGTATTGGCAACGCTGAAATTTAAGCCATAACGCTCTTTAACAAGCATTAGTTCAACTGTTTCATCTAACACTTGCTCTCTATCTCTTAGCATTGGTTCGGTCATCTCTGATTTTTTTACCATTTTCGGATAACCATATTTATTTGAGATAGCTTTGTTAGCAATAGTATTGGCTTTTATCATATCTTTAGGTTTTGCCTCTTTGTTTACTTCTTGAAAACCGTTAGAAAGTAAAGTCATAGCGTTCTTTTGGTGTTGCTTATCTAGCATTCTAAAGGCTTGAAAGCCCTCTAAACCCGTTTGTTGGCGTAACTGTTTGATGATTTCAAATACCCATACTTTGAAAGCTTTAGCCTCGGGTTTGCGACTAGAAAAGATAGTCTCATAAATACCAAACTCATTTACAATAAGCATTTCTTGCTTACGTCCTAAACTATCTAAGACGTGGTCGGTTAAAACGACCTCATCACCTAAACGCTCTTTAACATATTTAGGTTTTAAGTCTAACGCTTTAGCAATATCAGCCAATACTGCCCACCATTCGCCGTTGTGTTCTACAAAACGGATACTATGTCCGTTCCATTGTTCTAGTTTTTCCATGTAAATACCTCCTTTATACCTTATATTGTAATTTTGAATATTCGGGACTTTTTACCGTTTTTTATAAATCTTCGATAAGCCAATTCATAACACTTTCATAGATACGCTTAGGGGCGTCATAGTTGCCTTTTTCGATTTTAGCAAGGGTTGTCCTGCTCACTCCAAGTAAAATAGCCACTCGGCACTTGGTCAAATCCTCTTTCCCTCTTTTAGCTCTAACTTTCTCGGAAATAGATTTTGTAATTAGCATATAAGCTCCTTTCTTTCTAAAATAGACAATTTGTCCGATTGCATTTTTATAATAACAGACATTTTGTCCTTTGTAAAGTGATAAATGATTATTTTCTGGATTTTTTTAGACATTTTGTCTTTTTTGGATTTTGTGATATACTTTAGATATAAAAATGGAGGCTCTCTATGAACCGATTAAAAGAACTTAGAAAAGAAAAGAAATATACTCAAGCTCAAATAGCAGAACTAATGGATGTTAATGTAAAAACCATCTCTAGATGGGAAAAGGGAGAGTTTGAAATAAAGCCTGCTCAAGCTAAAATGTTAGCTGATTTTTTTGGTGTAAGCGCTGCTTATCTTTTAGGGCTTACAGACAATAAGAACTTAGAAATGGCTGTAAAATTTAATGATGATATAAATGGTGCAATTTATGTTTCTGCAAAGCAGCTAGTCTCTTTCAATGAACAACAAAAGCAACTAATAAGAGAACAAATAAAAAAAACTAAACACTATATAAAAAAGATAGAAGAAATTAAAGCAAAGGGTATCAAAAAACATAAAGATATTGACCTAGGTGGTAACTTAAAAGCAATTCAAATTCTATTAGATAATGTGGATAAACTAATTACAGAAGTCATATTAAATGGTTTGTGGAAAAAAGAAAATGACGCTCTAACAAAAAACGACATTCAAATACTAAGAGAATTAGAAGATGTTTTCCATATGACAACTACTAATTTTCAAGATGGTGAAGCATTAATAGAAGAGGAATTTTTTAACACTCCAACCGATAACGATTAGGGCGGATAATGTTTATTTACTGCCATGCTGTTTTGAACGGCTCTAAAACTTCCGCTCAAATTTGAGACTTTACTGCCATGTTGTTTTGAATGGCTTCTAAAACCTATTTACAGTCCTTATAATGAAAGGAAGACTTTACTGCCATGTTGTTTTGAATGGCTCTAAAACCTCAAACTCTAAAACCTTTATAGCCTGCCTGCTGTAGTTAAGAGAAGAGGTTACAAATGGCAAATATTAAGAAAATCACAAAGAAAAACGGTACTACTGTGTACCGTGAACAAATCTATCTAGGTACTGATTGCATGACTGGGAAACAAGTCTATACAACCGTTTCAGCACCTACAAAAAAAGAACTCAAACAAAAACGTGAGTTCAAAATAAACGAATTTAAAGAAAATGGTTTTACCCGATATAAGAGTGTTACTGTTAAGAATTACCGTGAACTAAGTGAGTTGTGGTTGAAAAACCATAAGTTGGAAGTTAAACCACAAACATATAGCCAAACAGTTAGCGAACTAAGAACGCACCTTTTACCTGTTTTTGGCGATATGAAAGTAGAAAGAATTACGCTCCCAATGGTTCAAGAATTTGTTAATAAATTAGCAAGTAGCGATAAATTGGGGCGTGTTTCTTTTAGGATAATTTTATCCATTAATAAGCGTATTTTAAAATATGCTGTTAATTTACAAATAATCAATGTAAATCCCGCAGATAATGTTATCGTACCTAAAAACAAGAAAAATATTTCCAAAAAGAAAGAACTAAAATTTTTTGAGACTAGCCAATTGAAACAATTTAAGGACTACTTGGATAGTCTCCCAAACACCTTTAAAAACTACTATCATAAAACGTTATATCTAACTTTACTTTCCACTGGTTTGCGTATTGGGGAGGCTGTAGCCCTTGAATGGTCTGATATTGACTTAGATAATGGTTATATTGACGTTAACAAAACAGTTGCTTTTAGTCGTATGGAAACCAACAGTACTAAATCTGAGGCAGGAAATAGAAAAATTTCAATTGATAAGAATACCGTTCTAATGCTACGCCTTTATAAAGCACGTCAATATCAATGTTTTATGGAACATGGATATGGTGCTAAAATGGCTAAATATGTATTTTCAAATGGTTTCAATATTTATCCTAACCGCACAAACTTACAGTTAGTACTAACAAAACACCTAAAACAAGCTGGTTTACCACGTTTTACATTTCACGCCTTTAGGCACACACACGCTAGCTTATTATTAAACGCTGGTATTAGTTATAAAGAATTGCAACACCGTTTAGGTCATTCAACATTAGCCATGACCATGGATATCTATAGTCACTTGTCAAAAGAAAAGGAAAAAGACGCCGTCAATTTCTTTGAAAAGGCTATGGCAAATTTATAAAATACATTAAAACACACAACAAAAAAAGAATATTACTACAGAAAACCCTTAATATATCAGTATTCTTTCATTCTGTTTTTTATAACACAAATTTATGGCTGATTATAGGCTAAATGCTGGAGCATACAAAAAATTCGTATTCAAAAGAGCTTGGATTTTTCATACCAAACTCTTCGCTGTTTATTCTTGATTAGTTACTTCAAATTTAGTCAAGTAATTATCATCTTGAAGTTCACCTTTAAATTCATCCCCAACAGCAAGGAAAGGAAGTTTGTCTGTTGTATCAGTCGTTGCTTTAACTTTATAAATCTCTCCTGATGATGAGATGTAGTAAACTGTTGATCCTGAAATCATTTGGCTGGCTAATTTATCCACCACTCCAGTGATTACTTTGACTTTTTTGGCTTCGCCAGAATTGTCAGCAACACCAGACAAAGCTGAAGTATCTGAATCCGTGAATTTAGTAATCAAAGTCTCGATATCATTATCAACGGTCACTTGTTGGTAATCTTCTGCATCAACGATAGCGTAAGATTTAACCAAACCAGTAGCATCTTTAAGAGAAACAAGATAGTAAGCTTTGCCATCTAATTTTACAAGTGTCGGAGCTGTTGCTTCATAATGTTTTTCTTGAACTTCACCTTCTGCTGATTCTTGCGAAGCAGTTTCAGTCGCTGATGCCAATTTATAATTTGTCACTTCACGTGTTCTCATGTTAACCAAGATAAAGCCAAGGTTTGATGAGTCCGCAGTTGCTGATGTAATACCTGTATAAAGGTAAATATCTGAACCAATTGAAATATAATTGTAGATATCAGTTGTCTTTTTAACGCCAGTTTGACTGAAAACTGTGTTCCAGAAACCTTTTTGATAAGTGTAATAATCATCAACACGGCTAATCACATTATTAGCAGAAAAGACGCGGTCAACCCATTTTGGAACATCATTAAGATCATAACGTTTGGTTTCACCTGTGACTGCATTGAGCAAAATCGCTCCTGTTGGGTCGTTAGATGTCAACATGAACTTAGGTTTATAAGTTGTTGCGACGTAGTAAGGATTGCCTTTATCATCGACTTCAAACGATGGATCACCAAAAATCACTGTTGGGTATTTTAGGCGTAAATAGCGGAGCGTATCATTGAAGAAGTATTCAGAATCAGAATATTTCATTCCTTTATCAAGTTTAACTAGCGCTGCTTTACCAGTTGTTTGGTTGACTTTGACATAGTAACCAATTCCGTCTTTGTGGTTAGAGAACCATTTCCAGAAAGATTTGTATTCAAGAGGTGAGACTCGGTAAGGTTGCTCACCAATGGTCACTTGACGATAATCATCTGAAATGCCAAATTGTGAAACTTTATCAATCGTTCCAAGGTAAGTGTCACCAATTTTCTTAGCTGATGAACGGTCAAGCAAAGCCAAGTGAGAAATATCTGTTTCTGGGAAGTCAGAAGCAAAATCAGCATCTTTGACCTTAATCACATTAGCATAACTTTTTGCTCTAAACAAACGAGAGTTTAAAAAAGTTGATGCACCAAGAATAAGTAAAATCGCCGCAATAGCAAAGCTGATAGCTGACAAAGCTTTTCCAAAAGTAGGTCTTGGTGCTGAAACCACTTTTCTAGCACGACTACCTGTCATTTGGAAAGTCACTTGTTGGACTTTGCCACCAAGTGACAACAAAGCAAGACCACCAAAAGCCAAAGCCAAGCCCTCTAAAACAAAAAGCCAAAATGCTACGCTAAAAATATTAATGGGCGGTAAAAAAATCCAATAGCTGATTAGCATTACTAAAAACCATAAAGCAATTAACCAATAGGATACCGTCTTTTTCATCACAATATCTCCTTTAATTTTGTTCTATCATTATAACACAATTAAACAATTTTACAGCTAAAAAAAGAGGCAAATCAGTTTTTAGGCTTTTCGACTAAGAAGAAAAGAGTAAATCATCGGCGCAATAATCATAATAGCAATGACTACTCCCATCACATAAGGCATAGCCACTTGAACAAAACTCTCAAGCAAGATAAGCAAACCACCAAGCACCCAAAGTTTACCTGCCATTCGGTGTGTCTTATACCAATTTTTGTCATCAGACAACGTCCAAGGGGTGCGAATACCGATGGTATGATTGCGATGTGTTTTTGGCAAATAATTTCCGAGGATTATAAAAATAATCCCCAAAAAAGCTGTCACAAGAGTCGGACTACTCTTCACCCAGCCAAGAGCATTCGCATAAATTGACCCTTGAACAATGAAACTAAAAGCTGGAACAATCCAAGCATAGAGCTTTCTCATTTTAGCTGGAGCAGCTACTTTTACAGATTCCTTTTCAAGTGAGGCTAAAGCAATAATTTGAAAAATCACAAATAAAATTGGGAAAGCAACAAGGGCGAAGAGCTTACTACTGTAGCCATCAGCTTGCCCATCAATTCCAAAATGAGTTGGTATTTGCTCTGGCAAAGAGTTCCAGAAAAATGCCCCAAGCAAAGCTGGCAAAACAATCACAAAACTTGTTAATATAGGTTGTTTTTTATTCATTTTCATCTTCTGATTTCTCCTTTAAATCCGCAAGCCAAGTCATAATATCTTCCAAAACAGAAGTACATAACTCATAGTAAATAAAATTCTTTTCACGCCTTTCAACTACTAAACCTGCTTTTTTCAAAATGCTCAGATGGTGCGAAATAGTTGCTCCAGCAAGATCGAAATGACTAGCTATCTCACCAGCTATCAAAGAATTTTCTTTTAACAAGGTCAAAATCTCTCGCCGAATAGGATGAGAAAGTGCCTTGAATGTCTCTGCAAATGCCATAACAATCTCCTACTTTTCTAAAAAACTATTTAGAAATTTATCTAAATAGATTATAATCCTTTAAAAAAACAGTCACAAGAAAAAAGCATTAAAATCGCATACCAGTTCATTTTTTGATAAAATAGAAACTAACGATTAAACTTTAGAAAGAAGAAAAAAGCTTTGCTCACCCAAGGCTTTGGGATAAGAATATGAAACTCATTTCATGGAATATTGACTCAATCAATGCTGCCTTAACTAGTGATTCAGCCAGAGCTGTTCTTTCACGCGCCGTCATTGATACTTTGGTAGCTGAGGATGCTGATATCATCGCTATCCAAGAAACAAAACTCTCAGCAAAAGGGCCTACCAAAAAGCACCTTCAAATTTTGAATGACTACTTCCCAAATTATGAGATTTCGTGGCGTTCTTCTGTTGAACCAGCTAGAAAAGGCTACGCTGGGACAATGTTCCTTTATAAAAAAGGGTTAACACCAGAAATCTCTTTCCCAGAAATCGGTGCTCCAGATACCATGGATAGTGAAGGACGCATTATCACACTTGAATTCGATAACTTTTACGTCACTCAAGTATACACACCAAATGCTGGCGAAGGACTTAAACGCTTAGCCGAACGTCAACTTTGGGATGAAAAATACGCCCAATACCTAGCTGAACTTGACCAAAAGAAACCTGTTCTAGCTACTGGTGATTACAACGTTGCCCACCAAGAAATCGACCTCGCCAATCCCAATTCAAACCGCCGTTCTGCTGGATTTACCGATGAAGAACGTGCTGGCTTTACTAACTTGCTGGCTAAAGGGTTCATAGATACTTTCCGTCACCTTCACGGTAACGTTCCAAACGTATACAGCTGGTGGGCACAACGTAGTAAGACAAGTAAAATTAATAACACTGGCTGGCGCATTGACTACTGGCTCACTTCAAACCGCATCGCAGATAAAGTAACAAAATCAGAAATGATTGACTCAGGCGCACGCCAAGACCATACACCAATTATCTTGGAAATTGATTTATAAGTGGTGTGATTGGCAGGTTCAACTTTTCAATGGACTTGACTCGCTTTTCTATTTCTTGGCTCGTGAAAAAACAGTCCAGTGGACTGTTTTTTACTCAACTCCTTTTAAAGTTTCAACCATATTAATGGTTTTAATTTTATGGCTGATAATGAGGGTTGTGACTGCAGATGTCACCGAGACTAAGGCACTGGCAATCAAGAGAACTTGCCAAGTGATGTAGGCTGTGTACTCAATACGAATAGTTGAGAAGTTTGCCACATAGCATCTCAAGAAACAGATTCCCATTGGAATTCCTAGAATCCAACCAATTGATGTTGACATAAGATTTTCAATCATGGTAATCAATTGCAAATTTTTCTTAGAAAACCCAAGAACTTGAAGCGTTGCATAATCACGCATCCGTTCGACAAAATTCAGAGAACCAAGGTTATAGAGAACAACAATAACAAGTAGCAATGCAAAACCGATAATCATCAAGAAGACACTCATCAAGCTACTCACAAAATCATAAGCATTCTTTTCTTGATCTGACTTATTAATGACCGATAAGATATTTTGATCATTTTTGATATCATCTTTTGACACGGTCTTATCCACCAACAAGGTTTGCGGATTAAATTTACCACCAGCTGCCTCAAAAGTTTCTGACCTGATGTAGGCTCCTTGGTTAGTCTAACTTGTGACAATTCCTTTAACTTCAAATGAATAAGATTTACTGTCTTGATAAGGAGTTACTTTCAGAGTTTCTCCTTTTTTGATTCCAGCTAATTCCGCAAAACGATTGGTAACATAAATACCGCCTTTTTCAACTGATTTATTGTCAGCAAGTCTTTGCATTAACAAAATCACCATCACTAACAATAATCAAGAGACGATTATAACCATCATCTTTTGAAAAATGAGCTCGGTTAATTTGTCCCCCTTGACCTTGATAAGTTTTAGCTGCTTGATTGTAATTAGCAACCGTCAAGCGTTTAGCGTATAAAAAATCAGTATTATAAGCTTTATCCACCAAATAATTCATTGAAATCGGCATACCGACACCTGCAATCAAAAGCATCATACTTCCAGCAACACCAACAATTCCCATAAGTACCCTCACCCTGTTAATGAAGGCATCACGAATTGCCCATTTGGTTTCATCAGAAATACGATTCCAAAAAAGAGGAACTTTTTCAAGAAATATGTGGTGAACTTTCTTCGTTTTTCCTCGTAAGAAAACAGCTGGCAGTCCCTTAATAACCTGACGAGATGCCAAATAAGCTGACAAGGTACAAATAAAGATGACAAGCAAAATGACAACCAACGACGACCATGAATAAGCAATCTGCCAATGTGGCAAGGTAAACATCGTCTTTTGTGTCTCAAGCACAAAAAGCGACATCAAAGGAGAGATAGCTGCACCAGCCAAAGCTCCAAAACTTCCAACTAATAAGCCAAAAGAAATATAATGCCAAGTAATTTACCCATTTGAATAGCTCAAAGCTTTAATGACTGCAATTTTTTTGGTTTAAAAATTCAATCAGGCGTCGAATGGTCGTAAACATGGCAAGAATTGCTAAAAAGATAAAGATGAAAGAGAAATTTCGAATTTGTCCAACGCGACCAGTCGCTTCCGACACTTCTGTCAAAGTTTTCTGGTTATCATAAGAAAGCAAATGTTTCCCTAAAATCTCTTCAATATCGTGTCTAATATCACCCTTTTTGGCATAAATGTCAAGAGCATTGTTAGTTGTGTGACCTCTAGTCATCTTGGCTAAGGCTTTTTCTGGCACATAACCATAAGCATAGTTCTTAGAATTTGGTGCTAAATATTCAATACTTCTCGTAAAATAAATCTTATCTGCTGACTCAACCAAACCTTTAATCGGAAAATGAATGGTTTGATTAGCAATCACAAGAGTTACGTCATCATCAAGTTTCAAATGATTTTTTTCCACAAAATTTCTATCTAACCAAATGCCTTCAGAATCATTATCAAAGTTTTTCCCTTTATCAACAGCAATCACTTTTTTAGCCGATTCATCAAACGATTCTAACGTTAGATACTTTTCTGAATCATTTTTAAGATCAACCTTAGCTAGAAGCTTTGTCTTAGCATCAACCCTTTCCACAGAAGGTAAAGTTTTGATGTCTTACATTTGATTCTTGCTAATAGCATCCGCTTGAAGCAAAACCGTAGGCAAATGCGAATCTAAGATAAAAGTATCTAAACTTTTCTCCAAACCATGTCAAGCACCCTGCAAACCAACAAAAAATCAGCACACTTAACAAGGACATCAAAAACACTGAAAAGAATTGTTGCCAATTTGAAACTTATTCAAGAGTTCCAAAATAGCATTTTTCAGGCCAAGTTCCTTGATCATCAAAGGATAAATGTTCGAGCACAGCTCACGCAGTTCAAAAACAACATCATCCAAAGTGTTCAAGACCTCGCTTTTGTCAACGTCTCCTGCAGACTCAATTTGTTTCTTATGGTAAATCACCTCTTGAATAATCGTGTCGTGAATAGTGATGGCAATGTCCTCACGCTTCATCTCAACGGCAGAAAAAATTGTTTGTCCATCCAGGCGATAATTTAGCTGCTTTGCCATATCCATAAAATCCTTGATAATCGGCAAAGAACACAAAATAAACAAGAAACAGTAAACCACCACAAACCATATCAGCATAAATTTCATCATAACTGTAAAGGAAATCATGAGAAAAGTTGACACGATAGCCTCCAAAATGTAGACCACAGGTAAGGATAAGTGCGTTCTCGTTATCGTTAAACGATTGACAATTAAATGATTCACAGCTCCCATAATCGGCAGAAATAATAAAGGAATCAAACTGAGTAGCGTTAATAAAATTAAATTAACCTTCTGCAAAAGAAATGATGGATAATCCTTTACCAAAGAAAAGGCAGCTAATATCAACAAAATCGAGAAGCTGACATAAAAAATACCGTCAGATAAGTATTTCACAAAAATCAAAGGAAGTGAGAACTCTTGGACCAAAATGAAAATCAAAATGGTCACCAAAGAATACCCCATAACAATCCTTGAAAACAAAGACAATTTTGTTGCCGCTTCTTTAAGAATACTCGCTCGCCAAAAAATATCAATGAAAAAAGGAAGCAAGGTGATATACAAAACCACAAATTAGCGCCCTAAAGTATCTCCCATACTCGAAGGTATCAGGAAGCTAAGAAAGAATGCTGTCGCAATTAAAAACAGGTTATATCGCTTACTTGACCGACTCGTCTTGTCTTTTTTAAAAGGTAAAATCGCCCAAACTAATAACACAAAGGCTATCGCTTCAAAAATAAGAAACAAAGGTTTAAATGACTGATTTCCCTTAAAAACAATCCGTTTTTCCTGATGATTACGCTAGACAAGAACAGATTTTGCCTGTTCAACAATCAACCATTTATTCAGCAAAACGTTTTTACTGCTCTCTTGCTGATCAATTTTTAAAAGAATATCTCCTTCAGAAAGTTCTGTTTCCTTGGCTAAGCCACCATTGTGAATATCTGTAACTCGCCAATTACCATTTTTAAAATCAGCTTCAACTCCCAGATAATGGTGATGGCTTGTAAAAAGCAAAATAATACATCCCAATCACTAAAAATAACAACAAGGATATTCTCAGCCAAACTTTCTTATTTATCCTAAGCATCTCTCATCTCCTTTTCCATAAAAATCCTCAAATCGTGCGATATGAGACTATTATAGCAAAAAAGGCATCGAAATAAGGTGTGATATTAAATATTCTAATTTTTTAAGGACTGTAAGGCTAAAAAAATCCTGAGTCGAACTCAGGAAATCATTCTTAGTCTTTCAATAATTCAGTATACGACTTACGGTGACCAAGTTGCAAGACTTTACCATCTTTAACTAAAACAGGACGCTTAATCAACATACCATCAGAAGCAAGTAAATCAGCAGCTTCATCAACCGTTAAGGTATCAACCTTGTCTTTCAAGCCAAGTGCACGATAAGCTTGACCGCTAGTGTTGAAAAAGTTTTTAACTGTAAAAGAAGAATTTTCAATCCATGACTTAATTTGATCAGCCTTTGGCGTATCAAGTGTGATATCAATTGCTTCAAAATCAGCCCCTAATTCTTTCAATTCTGCCTTAGCACGACGGCATGTGCTACATTTTGGGTATTCGTAAAAAGTAAACATCTTCTGCTCCTTTGCTAACTAGAAATCATTGTCCTCATTATATCAAATAAAGACAAAAAGAGCCGAGATTTAATCTCAGCTCACCTTAATTATTTCTTAGCAATCAAACGAACACGAATGATATTATCGCTTGCTTCAAAGTTGGCTACTAAATGATCAACTTTAGCTTTATCTGTCTCATCAAGGTCAAGCAAAGTATAAGCATAATCACCTTTTGATCGGTTGATGATGTTATCGATATTAATACCTAATTCCGAGACAGCTGTTGAAATTTTAGCCACGATGTTTGGCACATTTTTATTAATCAATGTGATACGATATGGCGCTGTCAAAGCTTGGTGAACATTAGGGAAGTTAACTGAGTTTGTAATTTCGCCAGTTTCCATAAATTGACGAATCGTCTTACCAGCCATGATAGCACAATTAAGTTCAGCTTCAGCTGTTGAACCACCCACGTGAGGGAAGACAGTGATTTTATCTTTGTTAAGCAATTCTTCAGTTCCGAAGTCTGTAATGTAACGTTTGACAATACCTGCTTCGATAGCTTCAAAAAGCGCTACATTATCAACCAATTCACCACGCGCAAAGTTGATAACAACAGTTCCTTTTTGCATCAAACCAAATGCTTCGCTATCAAAGGTATGGTGTGTTTCATCTGTTAATGGCACGTGAACAGTAATGTAATCACAATTTGCAAAAATTTCTTTGACATCATCAACACGTTTGACATGGTGTGAAATATTCCAAGCTGTTTCAATAGAAACATATGGGTCGTAACCCAAAACGTTCATCCCAAGACGTTGGGCATAGTTAGCAATACGTCCACCAATAGCACCAAGTCCGATAACACCAAGTGTTTTACCAGAAATTTCATTTCCAGCAAATTGCTTTTTGCCAGCTTCAACTTGTTTTGGAACGTCAGCACCCGAAAGTGTATTAACCCAAGCGTTAGCTGCGATGTAATCACGTGCTGACATCAAAATTGATGCAAGCACCGCTTCTTTAACCGCATTAGCATTGGCACCTGGCGTATTAAAGACCACAATTCCCGCTGCTGTTGCATCGGCAATCGGAATGTTATTTGTACCCGCACCTGCACGAGCAATAGCTTTTAGATTTTCTGGAAATTCAACACCGTGAAGATTTTGACTGCGAAGAATAAAAGCATCTGGATTTTCTGCTAAATCACCATCAACTTGAAATTGATTTCCTAATTCTTTAAGACCTACTTGATTAATATTATTAAATGTTTTAACACTGTATACCATATTTACCCCTTTATACCAAGAGCCTGGGATAAAATCTCAGACTCAAATGGCTTATATCGCTATAAAAGAAAAATCTTGTTTATTCCTAATCAGAATCATTGACAGAAAGCCTTATTTGTTTTCTGCTTCAAATTTTTTCATGAATTCAATCAAATCAAGCACACCTTGACGAGGGAAGGCGTTATAAAGACTTGCACGCATACCACCAACTGAACGGTGACCTTTAATATTCTTAAAGCCTAACGGTGTTGCTTCTACGACAAACTTAGCATCAAGCTCTTTACTTGGTGTCACGAATGGAATATTCGCTACCGAACGTTCTGCTGGGTTCTTAACAGGATTTGTATAGAAGTCTGATTGGTCGATGAAGTCATACAAAAGACCTGATTTTTCATGGTTAGCAGCCTCCATCTTGTTAACACCACCGAAAGCTTTCACCCATTCAAAGACAAGTTTTGCAATGTAGATGCTGTATGCAGGTGGTGTATTATAAAGTGAACCCGCTTCAGCTTGGATACGATAATCAAGCATTGCAGAAAGTGTTGGCTCATCATTCAAGAAATCTTCACGAACAATAACAACAGTCACACCAGCAGGGCCAATATTTTTTTGAGCGCCCGCATAAATCAGTGCAAAATCTTCAACATTGTAGCGAACCGCTAAAATATTGGAAGACATGTCCGCCACAATTGGCACACCATTAGTATCAGGAAGATCGTAAATAGAAGTTCCTTCGATAGTGTTATTTGTTGTGATGTGAACGTACGCAGCTTCAGGGTCAATATCTTTAGAATCAAATGTAGGAATATGATCGTATACAGTATCTTCTGACGAGGCTAGGAGCACGGGTTCAAAAGGAACGGATTTGGACAATTTAACAGCTTCAGCATAAGCTTTTTTACCCCATGATCCACCAACTAGATAATATGCCTTACGTCCCTTAGCTAGGTTCAAAGGAAGCATAGTGAATTGTGTAGATGCTCCGCCTTGAAGGAACATTACTTTGTAATTATCGGGAATTGCCATCAATTCACGCAATAATTTTTCAGCTTCTTTAATGATATTATCAAACTCTTTGGAACGGTGGGACATTTCTAAAACACTCATGCCGCTACCTTGGTAGTCAAGCATTTCACGCTGTGCTTGTTCAAGCACTGGTTTTGGTAACACTGCAGGACCTGCAGAGAAATTGTAAATTGTCATAAAAATACCTCCGTATAATGGTATAAATTATATCACAATTTTCTGAATTTTGTAAAGATTTTTACGGATTTTTATCCAAAATATTTATGAATAACCATGTTATAATAGTAAATAGCAAACATTAAGGAGAAAAAATGATTATCAAAGAATTTTGTGCTGAAAACACAACTTTGCTCAGCCAACTTGACTCATCTGTTAAACGCGTCGAACTTTGTGATAATTTAGCCGTTGGTGGAACAACTCCGTCATACGGTGTCATCAAAGAAGCTGCGCGCTATCTTCACGAAAAAGAAATCTCACTTGCTACAATGATTCGTCCACGTGGTGGTAACTTCGTCTACAATGATAGCGAACTTCGAATTATGGAAGATGATATTCTTCGTGCAGCAGAATTAGAAAGTGACAACCTAGTCCTTGGGCTTTTAACTGAAGATAACCACATCGATATTGAAGGGATTGAACAACTTCTTCCATCAACTCAAGGCTTGCCACTAGTCTTTCATATGGCATTTGACCAAATTCCTCTTGCTAATCAAAAAGAAGCTATTGACCAACTTGTCGACCTTGGTTTTGTGCGTATCTTGACACACGGTTCTTCAGAAAATAATGATATTTTTGAAAATATTGACCATCTTAAAGAACTGGTTGATTACGCCGACGGACGTATTGAAATCATGATTGGCGGTGGTGTCACAGCTGATAATTACCAAGAATTGATTGAAAAAACAGGTGCCCAAGCTGCACACGGAACTAAAATCTGTTAATAACCCTACAGCACTTTGTGATGACAAGGTGCTTTTTTTATACCAAAAAATCCGAATTCATCTGAACTCGGATTTTCCATCACATTTATTTTATTTTTGGAGATATCTTTTTCACCTAAACGGCGTCTCCTCCACGTTCACCTGTACGAATACGGATGACTTCTTCGATGGGAAGAATAAAGATTTTCCCATCTCCGACTTCTCCAGTGTGAACAGCTTTGCAAATAATATCTACAATTTCGTCAACCGCTGCATCATGAGTAACGATTTCAACTTTGACTTTTGTAAGCAATGTTGGAACAATTTTTTGACCACGAACATATTCTGCAAAACCTCGTTGGTTACCATACCCTAAAACTTGGCTGACGGTCATCCCTTTTGTAAAACTAGCCTTTGATAAGGCATCTTTCAGATCTTCCAAACGATCTGGACGAATAATAGCCTCGATTTTTTTCATAATGTACACCCTTTCTAAACTTCTCTATTATAACTTAGTCTAACTCAGTTTTTTATTTTCGACAAGCCAAACGTTACTACTTATGAATCCAATCCCATGAAAGTTGGGTAAGCTGTTTCTTCATGTTCACTGTCATCAAGACCAATAGCTTCGGCACGGTCTTCAACTCGAATACTTGTAAAGATTGAGATAATCTTAACAATGACGAATGTTGCAACTGCTGACCAAACGATTGTGAAAATAATAGCTGCGATTGTTACTAGGAAAAGGTGTGCATTTCCGTAAATCAAACCAATATTGTGTTTATCAAGAGCAAGTTCTGGTGTTGTGAAAAGTCCTGTTACCAATCCACCAAAGATACCACCGATACCGTGACAACCAAAAGCATCAAGTGCGTCGTCGTAACCAAATTTGCTCTTAAGAACTGAAATAGCAAAATAACAAATTGGGCTTACACAAAGACCAATTAAAAGTGAACTCCATGTTGCTACAAAACCTGCACCCGGTGTGATAGCGACAAGTCCTGCAACCAAACCAGTTGAAGCACCAACAAGTGAGAATTTACCAGTCAAAACTTTTTCAACAAACAACCAAGATAGCATTGCTGCCGCTGCTGAAATATGAGTTGTTACAAAAGCATGAACAGCAAGTCCATCAGCTGCTAAAGCAGAACCTGCGTTAAATCCAAACCAACCGAACCAGAGAAGTCCTGCACCAAGGAAAACAAATGGAACATTGTGAGGACGATATTCTAAACGGTCATAGTCGCGACGTTTACCAAGAAGAATGGCTAATACCAACCCAGAAACCCCTGAAGTAATGTGAACCACGTCACCACCGGCAAAGTCAATCGTACCCCATTGAGCCAAAAGCCCTTCATCCCAAACCATATGGGCAAATGGGAAGTAAATCAACAACAACCAGAAAACAACAAAGATAACTAATGGTGTGAATCGCATGCGCCCTGCTGCTGCCCCTGTCAAAATCGCAACTGTGATGATTGGGAACATCATTTGGAAAGCTGCGAACAAAGCATCTGGAATAGCTAAGCCACGCGTACTAGCTGATTCACTAACACCATTAAAAAATAGATGAGAGAAGTTACCAATAAGACTTCCGTTCCCGCCAAATGAGAGGGAGTAACCACAAACCATCCACATTACTGAAGCAACTGCAATAGGAATCGCACACATCATCATAGTGTTGATGACATTTTTACGTCTTCCTAAACCACCGTAGAAGAAGGCTAAGCCAGGTGTCATTAAGAAGACTAGACCAGCACAGATAATCATAAAAGCAATACTTCCTGCATCCATATCAAAAACTCCTTTTATTTTCTAAGGTTTTAGTTTTAAAACCAAATTTCAAATCTCTAACTGTATGTTAGATTTTTTATGTTAGATAATATAACACTATTTTTTGGACAAGTAAAGGGGATTAGGATAAATTTTCTAAATTTTCTAATTTTATAACAAAGAATGTCAGAGCTTAATTTCAGTAAAGAATGCTTATTTATCCCTGTATCAAAAGATTTTAGCATGATTTAAAAAATACACAAGATGTTAGTTTTTAGTTTATTTTCTTTACAAATATATGTTAGAAAAACTAACATGTAATTGTAAAGAAAATAAAAAACATTAAAAATCTCGATTTTTAATGTTTTTTATGAAATACCGTGATAAGCGTTATAAACTTCTTTGCGATTTAAACCATAAGTTTTGGCAACTTTTTTAATGGCTTGGTTAGGTTTGTCTCCAGCTTCGACTAAACTAGCTACAAGTTTTGCCGGATTTAAGTCTTCAGCTGCTTTTTCAGCTTGTGCCTCTTCATCTTGACCAGATACGATTAACAAACATTCACCTTTTAGCGGATTTTCAGCAATGTAGTCTAAGATTTCTGAGATTTGTCCGCGTTGGTACTCTTCATAAAGCTTAGTCAATTCACGAACCAAAACAACTTTTCTATCTCCGTAAACTGAGAGCATATTTTCTAAAGTATCTGTCACACGATATGGTGATTCATAGAAAATTTGTGTCTCAGGATAAGCTTTCTTGCTTTCGAAAAATTCTTTTTGTTGTCCTGATTTGCGTGGTAAAAAGCCATAGAAAATGTGAGGTTGCGGTGCTAACCCACTTGCAATCAAAGCTGTAATACCAGCCGAAGCACCTGGAAGTGCAACAACCGTAATGTCCTCAGCAATCGCTGCTTTTACCAAGTCATGCCCTGGATCAGAAATCGATGGCATGCCTGCATCAGATACTTGAGCTAAATTTTTCCCATCTTTCAAAAGTTCGATTAGCTCAGGAATTTTTTCGTAAGCATTGTGCTCGTGAAAGCTGATTTGCTTAACAGAAATCTCAAAATACTTCAACAAAAGTCCAGTGTTTCGTGTGTCTTCAGCACAGATAAAATCTGCATTTTTTAGAGTATCAACTGCACGAAATGTCATATCTTGCAAATTTCCAATCGGAGTTGGCACAAGATAGAGCGTTCCGTAATCAGTTTGACCTTTAAAACTTTTTTGTACTTGTATCATTAAAGTTGACTACTCCCTGTCTAGAACTTCCATACAGAACATACATTCTTCATCATTTTCACGACGTTGTCCGTAATAATCATTACAGATATGGAAACCATCGTGATAAATACTTTCAATATATTTTTTACCTTGTTTAGAAGATTTAACAGGAGTTTCTTGTTCGAGTTGAGTAAGACGTGTGCGTAATTTATCATTCTCAAGTCGAAGAGCTGTGTTTTCTTCTAACAAAGACTGTACTTGTTTTTTCATGGCTTCAATTTCAGCCAAGGTAATCATTAAATTTTGTGAAAAGCCATCAAAGGCATCAAATAATTCTTTTTTATCCACGTACTTTGACCTCCTCTAAAGCATAAGTTAAAAGAGTGTGTCGTTCAGGTAATCGAACTTTGACAGCATCAGAAAAGACATCGATTCCTGCAACAACTCCTAATCCATCAACTGTTTCAATTTCTGTCCCCAAATCAGGGAATTTCTCCTTAGAGGTTTTATAAAATTCATCCTCAAAGCTCAAACAGCACATCAAACGACCACAGATACCAGTCGTTTTTCCAGTGCTAAGTGACATGCCTTGATTTTTAACCATCTTGATTGATACCGGTGGAAATTCTCCTAAGAAACTAGCGCAACAAAGGGCACGACCACAAGGACCAACACCACCATAAACTTGTGCTTCTTCACGACTATTGATTTGACGAAGTTCAATACGTGTTTTGAAGTGGGCCGCTAACTCACGCAAAAGCTGACGAAAATCCACACGGTCTTCCGCACAAAATGTAATCAAGACATAACTTCTTTCCAAAGGAAAGACAATGTCGATGACTTTCATTTTAAGCTGATTAGCCTCAATCAACTCATTTACTTTGTCAAATGAATTCATCGCCAAAGTTAGATTCTCTTGATAAGCTTGAAAATCTTTATCATTTGCTTGACGAAGGACGCTATCCATTTCAGCAGGTAACTTAACCTCGTCCATATCTTCATTAGCTGTCACAACTTGAGCTAAGCGACACCCTTTTTTATTCTTGATGACTAAATAGTCACCAACTTGATAGTTTTGGTTTGGCAAAACATAGACAACTTTGCCTGTTTCTTCGTATTTTACACTCAATACTTCTGTCATGAAATCACCATATATTCTAGCACATTTTGGAAGCTAACATTACTTCTCCACATTTGCTGTGCCCTATAACTTTTCTCTAAATAAGTTAGACTCTCTTTTTGATTAAACTGCTTTGCTAAGAACAAAGGGAGCAGTTGAAAAACTAGTTCTTGCTCAGACTTTTCAAGTGTCGCCTGAACCAAGTGTCCTGTTTCCAAATACGCTGTTGCTTTATCTTTAAAGAGAATTGAGATAAAGCGTTCAATCGTCTGAAGCAAGTCTAAAATCTTTTTATCAGCCATCAACTCATCTAAATGAGCTGGGGTTTTAGCCAATTCAGCTAAGATATCTGCCTGAGTTTTCAGAATGCCAGCTTTCTCAGCTTGTTCGACCAAAAACTTCTTATTTTTGGGAAAACGAAAGACTTGTGTACGACTCTTAATCGTCGGAAGCACCTTGCTTTCATCACTAGTCAATAGAATCATGTAAGAAGAACTTTGAGGTTCTTCAATGAATTTCAAAAGACTGTTAGCAGCGTTGACGTGCATCTTTTCACAGCCTTGAATAATGAAAACCTGTGATTTTCCTTCAAATCCTGAACGTGAAAAGTCACGCATCATTTCACGAATCGTCTCTGTCTTGATAATCTGTCCAGTCGGTTTAACCACTTTAACATCTGAGAAATCATTGTCGTCTATCAATTGACATTCACGGCATTTCCCACAAGGTCTACCGTCATGCAAATTCTCACAGAAACGACTTTTGGCAAGATAGAGTGCAAAATCAAAGCTGGCAAAATCCCCTGAAAAAAGATAGGCGTGGTTCATCCTATCTGATTTTAAAATCTGATTAAAGTCTTTAAAAAGTTGGGGTTGCAAGCACTCTAAATCCATTTTAATTCCTTTACTCTTTTTTAGCTTAATTGCTCAAGAATCACTTGTGTTGCTTCTGCAACAACTTGATCAAGATTACGAGACGCATCAATAGTTACAATACGTTCTTCTGTCTGAGCCAAAGCTAGGTATCCTTGTCTAACACGCTTGTGCATGTCTAATTTTTCCAAATCAAGACGATTAACTTCACGATCAGCATTTTTGGCAATTCGAGCCAATCCGATTTCTGATTCAACGTCAAAATAAAGCGTCAAATCAGGTTCTCTACCGTCAGTTGAGAATTCATTTAACTTAGCGATAATATCCTTATCAAGTCCACGTCCTGCTCCTTGATAGACTACTGAGCTATCAATAAAACGGTCAATCAAGACCACCTTACCAGCTTCTAAAGCCGGCAAAACCTTTTCAACATAGTGTTGACGTCTAGCTGCCATATAAAGAAGCAACTCTGTTTTACTATCCATCGCAATATGCTTAACATCTAAAATAACGTCACGAATGCGTTCTGCAATTTCAACACCACCAGGCTCACGTGTGGTTACAATATCATAGCCCTTCTCTTGCAAAACTGGAAGCACTTTTTCAAGAACTGTTGTTTTTCCAGCCCCGTCAGGACCTTCAAATGTAATGATTATACCGTTTTTCATGAAAATTCCTTAATACTATTTTCTTTGCTTCTATTCTATCAAAAATCATGCAAAAAAGCACTGCTAATCTTAGCAATGCTTCTATATATATTCCTTAGTCAATAACTTTTGCCGATGTCAATTCAATCGCATCAACTTGAATACCCTGCTTAATCAATTTTTCACGCAAATCTGTTACATCTGCTTTGCCATCAATTTGAATCTCAATAGCTACCTTACCAGATCTACGTGTAGCAACTACTGTACGCTTGATATTAAGGTTATCAGCAGAAATCGTGTCAACAATTTTAGCTAAAGTCCCAACAGTATCATCTGCTGTTATGATAACACGAATCCCTTCTTCTCCGTAACCTGAAACTTCAAGAAAAGCTTTAAACACATCTTTCTCAGTAATCACACCGAAAACTTGACCTGCCTCAACAACTGGGAGAATTCCAACTTGATTCTTCATCATAGCATAAACAGCATCTTCAAGGCTGGCATAAGGTGAAACTGTGACAACATCTCTAGCCATAATATCTCGGATTTTGGTTTTGTTTAACAAATAATTCATTTCATAAATAGAAAGACTAGTCACTTTTGACGGACTTGCTTCAGCCATTGTTCTTTCAGTAACAACACCAACAAGTCTATCATTTTCAATAACTGGCAAGCGGCGCAATCCTTGTTCTCGCATCATATCCGCTGTGTGAGCAACCGTTGTATCTGGTGATACGTAGACAACTTTTCTCGTCATAAAATCTTTAACTGCCATAATTAATCTCCGCTTATTTTTCTTACATTTATTATATCACAAACCGCAAACGATTCCTAAAAAGGTGAAAACGGCCGAAACAAGACAGGGCAGACCTTTGTCTACCCTGTCATCAAGAACCGTTAAAAGTCTATTCTTATCCACCAAGATAAGCTTTACGGACTTCTTCAGATTCCAATAGTTCTTTACCTGTTCCAGAAAGAACAACTTTTCCTGTTTCTAACACATAGCCACGGTCAGCAATTGCTAGAGCCTTGTTGGCATTTTGTTCAATCAACAAAACTGTTGTACCTTGTTTTTGAATATCTTGAATGATATCAAAAATTTCTTGAATAAAGATTGGCGCAAGCCCCATTGAAGGTTCATCAAGAAGCAACAATTTAGGTTGGCTCATCAAAGCACGTCCCATAGCAAGCATTTGTTGTTCACCACCTGAAAGTGTGGCAGCATCTTGCATTTTACGTTCTTCAAGGCGTGGGAAGCGGTCAAAAACTTTCTTCAAATTCTTTTGATTTTCTTCACGGTCATTGCGTAAGAAAGCTCCTAATTCAAGGTTTTCAAGCACAGTCAAGCCAGGGAAAACATGGCGTCCCTCAGGAACTTGCGATAAACCGCTAGCAACAATCTTACGAGCTGGCTCTTTTTGGATTTCCTGACCAAGAAATTCAATTTTTCCCGCACTTGGACGAACCAAACCTGAAATTGTACGAAGAATAGATGTTTTTCCTGCACCATTAGCACCGATAAGGGTAACCACTTCACCTTCATTAACTTCAATGGAAACATCTTTTACAGCCTGGATAACGCCGTAATGTACTGATAAATTATCAACTTTTAACATTGCCATTACCCTTCACCTCCAAGATATGCTTCAATGACGCGTTGATTTGTTTTAATTTCATCTGGTGTTCCATGAGCGATTAAACGTCCATACTCAAGAACATAAATACGCTCAGTAACTTCCATAACAAGACTCATATCATGCTCGATAAGCATGATGGTAATATCAAATTCTTCTTTAATGCGACGAATCAATTGTGTCAATTCTGCCGTTTCTTGTGGATTCATCCCTGCTGCGGGTTCATCCAAGAAAAGAATTTTAGGTTCTGTCGCAAGGGCACGAACGATTTCCAAACGACGTTGTTGTCCATAAGGAAGGTTTTTAGCCAAAGTTTCTGCATCCCCATCAAGGTCAAAAATAGCAAGAAGTTCCATTGCTTTTTGACGAAGTTTTGCTTCACTATGATAGAACTTAGGCAAACGAAGAAAACTTGCCAAAAGATATAGCTTGTTTTGGTTAGCCATACCGACAAGAACATTTTCTAAAACCGTCATATCTTTAAAGAGACGGATATTTTGGAAAGTACGTGAAAGCCCAAGTGATGCAATTTTATAAGGTTTCTTACCATTTAGTAATGTACCATCAAGAGATACTGACCCTTCACTTGGCTCATAAACACCTGTCAAAAGATTGAAAAGTGTTGTTTTACCAGCACCGTTTGGCCCGATGAGCCCAACTAGCTCACCTTTATCAAGGTGCATTGTCACATCACCAACAGCTGTCAAACCACCGAAATTTTTAGTTAGATTTTTAACATCAAGCAATGCCATTAGTGATTACCTCCTTTGCCTTTATTAAAGAATCGAGACAAGGTAAATTCTTTTGTCCCTAAAAGTCCACCTGGACGGAAAATCATGACTAAAATCAAAGCAAGTGAGTAGATAATCATACGAAGGTTTGAAACATTTTGCAAGAACATGTTCAAAATACCTAAGACAATAGCCGCAAGGATAGTACCTGTAATTGATCCAAGGCCACCAAGAACAGCAATTATCAAATAATCAATTGATTTCATAATCGTGAAATCTTTTGGAACGACTGTTCCAATGTAACCAACGTAAAGAGACCCTGCAATAGCAGAGATGATTGCCCCCATAACGAAAATTATGACTTTCATTTTCGTTACGTTAACTCCCATTGACTCTGCTGCAATTTCATCTTCGCGCACAGCAATGACTTGACGTCCAGTAGATGATCGCAAGAAATTCAAAATCAAAACAGTGATTCCCGCTACAAAGATAAAGATAACTGGCCATGATGTGTATGGCAAAATTCCTGTCAAACCAGCCGCACCATTGGTTAAATCGCCACCATTGACAATAACAATACGGATAATTTCGGCCATACCAAGCGTTGCAATCGCAAGGTAGTCACCTTTCAAACGAAGTGTTGGAATGCCAAAGACAAGCGCCACAAGAACAGCAATCACAATCCCAACAAGCATTGAGAAGTAAAAGCAACCGTATGTTGGATTTTGCTGCGTGATAATGGCTGTTGCATAAGCACCGATTGCCATGAAACCAGCTTGTCCAAGAGTAAACTGACCTGAGAAACCAAGCACCAAGTTAGTCCCAAGTCCCATCAAAATACTAATACCAATTCCCATTAAGATTTGGATATAGTAAAGATTTAAAATATTGGTTTTGGTTAATAATTCAATGATTCCAAAAAGAACCACAATAATCGCAAGCCAAGAAAGGTTAAGTTTTAGATTCTTTTTCATTTTCTACACCTTCTCTTTCACATTTTTACCGAGGATACCAGCAGGTCTTACCAAAAGAATAATGATTAAGATAGCGTAAACAATAGCATCACGATAGCTTGAGAGGTTAACCGAAATTGATAAAGTCTCTAAAATACCAATCACAAATCCACCAAGAGCAGCACCTGGAATGATTCCAATACCACCAAGAACGGCAGCAACAAAGGCTTTAATACCAGGCGTCATCCCCATAAGCGGCTCGATTGAATTATAGTAAAGTCCAATCAAAACACCAGCAGCTCCAGCAAGTGCTGAACCAAGGGCAAAAGTAAAACTGATTGTCGAATTAACATTAATCCCCATCAATTCAGCTGCATCACTATCGACTGATACCGCACGCATGGCTTTACCCATTTTTGTCTTTTGAACAATCAAGTGCAAAGCAACCATCAAAATAAGTGAGACAAGCAAAATCAACAATTGAATGTTAGTCACCGTCACAGGACCAAGCTTATAGCTAACAATATCAATAACTTGCGGGAATGAACGTGTATTGGCTCCCACAAAGAAAACCATACCGTATTCAAGCAAGAAAGAAACACCGATAGCTGTAATCAAGGCAGCAATACGAGTTGAGTGACGCAAAGGACGATAAGCCAAGAATTCAATAACCATTCCGATAAAGGCTGTCACAATCATTGTCACAATCAGCGCAAGCCAAAAATTCATATGAAGTGTGCTAATCGCATAGTATCCAATAAAAGCACCCAACATGTAAATGTCGCCATGTGCAAAGTTAATTAATTTAATAATCCCATAAACCATGGTATAACCCAAGGCAAGCAAAGCATAAATACTTCCTAGAATAATACCATTAACCAGTTGTTGGGGAAGTTGTTCTAAAAACATAAAATACCAAACTTTCTAGTCATGTGATATAAAAACAAATAATAAATCAATCGAGTTTTATTTTTTAATTTCAACGGCATCTGCTGAAGCCTCAGCTCCATCTTTTATGGCAACCATCAAAGCTGTTTTGATTGGATTGTGTTTTTTATCAATAGTCATTGTACCAGTCACACCATCAAAATCTTTTAAGCTAGCAAGGTTATCAGCAATGTCAATTGATGTTTTAGCACCTTCTGCTGCTTTTGCAATCATGTAAACAGAATCATAAGCAAGTGCTGCAAACATATTTGGTTCTGAACCGTATTTAGCTTTATAAGCTTTAATAAAATCTGTCGCCTTAGCTGAAAGTGCTGTTTTGGTTGAATAACCAGATACGTAGTAGACACCGTTTGTGTTTGCTTTACCAGCCAAATCACCAAAGCTATCATCATTGAAACCATCTGGCCCAAGAATTGGAACACTGATGCCCATATCACGCGCTTGTTTGGTGATAATGCCTGTTTCCGTGTAGTAACCAGGCATTACAATGGCATCATAATCCAAGTTTTTGATTTTTGTTAAAGCAGATTGGAAATCTTTATCTCCTGAAGCAAAAGTAGCCGTTGTGACAATATCGCCTTGATATTTTTTCTTAAACTCTTCTGCAATCCCTTTAGCATAATCACTTGAATTGTCGTAATAAAGGACAACTTTTTTAGCATTCAAATTGCTATAAGCATACTGAGCTAAAACCTGACCTTGGAAACTATCTTGGAAAGTTGTACGGAAAACATATTTTTTAACACCATCAACCGTATCAAGCGTTAGGTCATCTTGAGTTCCACTTGGTGTCAACAAAGGAACACCTGTTTTTTGGGCATTCAAGCTTGCTGCAGCAACCGCACCAGAAGTTGCTGGGCCAATCATGGCATTAACTTGACTCTGAATAGCTAAGTTAGTTGCAGCGGTTGAAGCTTCTGCATTTTCTGACTTGTTATCTTTTGTAATAAGCTCAATTTTTTTCCCATCAACTCCGCCAGCTTTATTAATCTCTTGAACAGCAAGTTTAACCCCGTTGTTTTCTGCATTACCATAAGCAGCAACTGTACCAGTCAATTCAAGGTTAACTCCGACTTTAATCGTATCACCAATTGTTGTACCAGTAGCATTTGCAGTCACATCCGGAGATTTACTGCAAGCCGCTAAAGCGATTGAGGCTAAAAAAGTTAACACTGTTAGCGCAATCTTTTTATGCATAAGACATATCTCCTTATTTTCTAATAAAAAGGCTATTCAAAGAATACTGATTTTTCTGAAAATTTATACTATTCTTTGCCCACCTCTAAGTTATTCAAGTTAATATTATATCAGAAATGAGCCAAGTTGCCCACAAAATCTTGATCAATATTATCAATTTCTGATAAAGAAACGGCTTTCACAAATTTTAAGGCTGAAATTTCTTCAACAATATCCGCTGCTTCTTCTTTGTTAACATATAAAACTTGATAATGTAATTTTCGTGAATGATAAAGAACATCACCATATTTGTTTAATTTTCTAGCATCACGGTTATAGTACAAATAAACGATAATTCCCTGACGTTCCTGCTTTTCAAACATCTCTCTTTTCTCCCTTACTACAATTCTGATGGTGTGATTTATGTGGTGCCAAAGGCAAACCAGTATCGACAAAAATCGTTGGTGAAATCACTGATGAAATCTCTTGAGTCAACTCTGCTAGAATCGTTTGAACAGCAACTTCATTTTGTCTTAATAAGCTAACTGTACGATTCAAATCAAGCTCTCTTTTTTTCTGTAATAGCTGACGACAGATCTCTTTCACTTCTGGACGAAAGACTGCGTACTCTTTCACTTCTTCATAAGATTGTTTTAAGTCCTGAAATTCTGAAATACTTTCTTGTAAAGCCGCATCAGCTAAAAAAATCTTTTTAATCTCTAGATATGCCTGAACATCGTCTAAAGCTAAAAAAGCCTTTGCAACCTCATCGATTGCTTCATCAATTTCAAATAAGTGTTCATCAATTGCCAACATAAATCGATTATACCACAATTAACCGCAAATGTATCCCTGCTTTGCTTAGGGCAAACATCAAAAAGCCCGCAATATGCGAGCTTTTTACATTATTAAACTGTTATTAGTTCAATTCGTTGTTAACCATAATTTGATCGATAAAGCCGTATTCAAGAGTTTCTTGAGCGCTCATCCAGTTATCACGTTCAGCATCTGCATGAACTTTTTCCAAACTTTGACCTGAGTTGTCAGCCAAAATTTGTTCCAAGTTTTGACGTGTTTTCAAAAGGTGTTCAGCAGCAATAGCCATATCACTTTGTTGTGTACCGCCACCAGTACCACCCATTGGTTGGTGAATCATGTATTCAGCGTTTGGCAACATGAATCGTTTACCTTTTGTACCTGATGAAGCAATGATTGTTCCCATTGATGCTGCCATACCCATAACGATAGTTTGAACATCTGATTTAATGAAGTTCATTGTATCTACAATAGCAAGACCAGCTGAAACTGATCCACCAGGTGTATTAACATAAAGGTAGATATCTTTTGTATTATCTTGTGCATCAAGGAATAATAGTTGAGCAATGATAGAATTTGCCATATTGTCTTCAACTGGTCCAGTCAGCATAATGATACGATCTTTCAAAAGACGTGAGTAAATATCATATGAGCGTTCGCCGCGGCTTGTTTGTTCAATAACTACAGGAATCATATCTTTTCTCCTTTGTTTTAAATCTTAACCTGAAACTATTATAATCAAATGGTCAAAAAAGGTCAAATGAAAAATTTTAATATTCGACTTTTTCCTGAAGTAAAACAATAGAACGGCTTTTTTTCGGTTGATAAATGGTTAAAAGAATACCGACAAAAATCAAAACCGTTCCCAAAAAAGCTAAACCACTCAGCAATTCTCCAAAAAAAATAAAAGCAAAAATAGCTGTGAAAATAGGTTCTAGTGTAAACATGATACTAGTAAATTCCGCACTGACATATGATTGAACGATTGTCTGCATCACCCAACCATAAGCTGAACAAATAAGCGCTAAACCTAACACTGAAAACCAAACAATATTTGAGTGTGGTAAAACAGGTGTCTCAAAAGCAAATGTTCCTATTAAAGCGTACAAACTTGAAAAACCAAGTTGCCAAATTCCTAGACTCATTGGATCTACCTTCTCAACAATCTGCTTAGAAAGGATAATATAAACAGCGTATAAAGTCGCAGATACCAAGCACATCACAGCACCCAGATTAAATTGTAACAAATCAGCGCCTGTTAAAAGGTAAAGACCTGATAAAACAATCAAAATCGCTATTATCGTTTTTGCATCAGGTATTTTTCGTGTCACAATAGCTCGTAAAGTGGGGACAATGACTACTGTTGTCGAAGCTAAAAATCCAGCAGTTGATGCTGAGGTAGCAATAACTCCAATAATCAAAAAATAAAAAACAGCAAATAATAATATTCCTGCCAAAGCACTATAAGCCATCATTTTCCAAGAAAATGTTTCTTTTAAATAGCGATAAAAAATTAATATGAGAGCCAAAAAAGCTAAACCACAACGCAGAGCAACTAATTCAATGGCTGGAATTTCAGAAGCTCCAAGCGCCATAAATAAATAAGACATCCCCCACGCAAGAGGAACAGTCACTGAAAATAGTTTAGCATATTTTTGAATCATGAAATTCACCTCTTACTTCCTAATATCTTGTTTTATTATAAGGTGATATTGGATATAAGTAAAATTAAAGTATATAATATAAACATAAGTTTTACTTATCGAAAGGTATCAATATGATTTCAAAATATGCTATTTTCTGCTCCGTTATCGAATTGGGGTCATTTACCAAAACCGCAGAGCAACTAAACTACTCACAAAGTGCTGTCAGCCAGACCATCAAAAATCTTGAAAAAGAAATCGGAACTTGCTTATTAACACGTGGTCATGAAGGGGTCAAATTAACCAAAGACGGCAAAACACTCTATCCCTACTTCCAACAAATTGTTCAAGGGGAAAAACAGCTCACTAAAATAATCGAAGAATTACAAGGTCTTAATAAAGCAGAAATCCGCATTGGCATTTTCACCTCTGCTAGTCGAAATTTTATTTTACCCTTTATCAAAAACTTCAAAGCCAAACACCCTGCAGTCAATTTCGTTCTCAAGCAGGGAGATTATACCAGCATTCACCGATGGCTGGATACTGGACAGGTTGATTTAGGATTTACGCATATTGATTATGTTGGACAGCTTCAGTCGCATATCCTTTACCAGGATTTCCTTTATGCCGTTTTACCAAGTAAGCACCCATTGGCAAAACAAAATGAAGTTTCTCTTGCTGACTTAGCTAAAACTGAACTAATTCTTCTTGATGAAGGGGAAAACAGTTTGACACGCGCAGCCTTTGAAAAAGCCAATATAACCCCAACATTCGCTTACGAAATTTATGACGACTACACTATTTTGGAGATGATTCGACAAGATTTAGGAGTCAGTCTTCTTTATGAAAATTTCCTTGATGGTTTAACACTTCAAGATTTAACCATTCGTCACATTACCGAAGAACCATTCAGAACTATCGTACTAGCATGGAAAAACCGACAAACTCTTCCTTTGGCATCTCAAGAATTTGCCAAAACCATTTCTAGTAAAATGAAAGATTAACTTAACAAAAAAGAAAAGGCTTGTGTTCCTTAAATAGAACGCAAACCTTTTTTGTTAAGCCTTTAACTTATTATTTTGTACCAAATAAACGGTCACCAGCGTCACCAAGACCTGGTACGATGTAACCATTTCCGTTAAGTTTTTCATCAAGAGCAGCTGTGTAGATATCGATATCTGGGTGAGCTTCTTGAAGAGCTTTAACACCTTCTGGAGCAGCTACTAGACAGATAAATTTGATATTAGCTGCACCGCGTTTTTTAAGAGAGTCAACTGCCAAGATTGCAGAACCACCAGTTGCAAGCATTGGGTCTACAACAAAGATTTGACGTTGATCGATATCTTCTGGTAATTTCACAAGATACTCAACTGGTTGCAAAGTTTCTTCGTCACGGTACATACCAATGTGACCAACTTTAGCCGCTGGAATAAGACTCAAGAAACCATCAACCATACCGATACCAGCACGTAGGATAGGAACAATTGCTAATTTTTTACCAGTCAATTGTTTTTGAGTTGTTTTTGTGATAGGTGTTTCAATTTCAACATCTTCCAAAGGAAGGTCGCGAGACACTTCATAACCCATAAGCATTGCGATTTCGTTAACCAATTCGCGGAAATCTTTAGTTGAAGTTGTTGTGCGACGTAAAATTGACAATTTGTGTTGGATTAGCGGGTGTGAGATAACTTGGAATTTTCCCATGATTGTACTCCTTTATACTGAATTTAGTTTAACCTTACCAATTATAGCAGAAAATAAGGAAATATGCTAAAAATTTATGACTAATGTCACATTTTTTATCCAAAATTGCCAAAAATATCACAAAAAAGCAGGCGTCAGCTCGCTATTCTTATTTAGCAAAAACTTCAGCAATACGATTGCTAGCTTCCTTAATGGTTTCAAAAGGTGTTGCTGCATTCAAGCGTGCAAATGTCTTTCCTTCTTTACCAAAATGCGCCCCATCATTTAAGACTACTTTAGCTTCTTTTTGTAATTTTTTTCCAAGTTCAGGTTGCTTAATATCATAGGCAGAGAAATCTAACCAGACCAGGTATGTTCCTTCTGGCTTCATAACCTTGATTTTAGTGTGTTCTTCTAGGTAATCTGTTAAATATTCCACATTTTTTTCAATCACTTTTTTCAGTTCTTCTAACCAAGGTTTGCCATAGCTAAAAGCAGTCTCCGTGGTAATCATACCAATGGTTGGAACTTCGTGTTGGTTATTAGCCAACTGCACACGTTGAAATTTTCGACGAAGGTCTGGATTTTGGATAATAGCAAAGCTGTTTTTGGTACCAGCAATATTAAAAGTTTTTGTAGCTGAGGCCAAAATAATCGCAAAATCTTTGAAAGAGTCATCGACAGTATTGAAGGAATAATGCTTGTGACCAAAAAGTGCTAAATCTTGGTGAATCTCATCCGAAATTAAAATCACACCGTATTTGCGACAAATCTCACCAATCTTTTGCAATTCATCACTTGACCAGACTCGGCCACCAGGGTTGTGGGGGCTACAAAAAACATAAAGTTTAACTTGATTTTCTACGATGTCTTTTTCCAATTGGTCAAAATCAATCTCAAAATGCCCATTTTTAATCTGCAAAGAATTTTCAACTAATTTACGATCGTTAAGACGGATAGTTCTAGCAAAAGGATAATAGACAGGTGAGTTAATCAATACTGCATCACCTTTTTCAGAAAATGCCTGAATAGCTACCGAAATGGCAGGTACTACACCATCAATAAAAGAAATCTCTCCCTTTTTAAACTCATAGCCATGTTCCTTTTTCTCCCAATCAATAACAGCTTCGTAAAGAGAATCTTTAAAATAATTATAGCCAAAAATATGCTTTTGACCATAATCAATGATAGCTTGTTTGATTTCTGGAACTGGCAAGAAATCCATATCTGCCACCCATAACTGAAGCAAATCAGGATTATTTTCTGAACTCTGCCATTTGTAAGTAAATTGTTTCAAACGATTTGGTCTAGTTGTAAAATCATATTTTCCCATACTATCCCTCCAAGGCATTTTTTAAGTCATCAATCAAATCCTCAACATCTTCGATACCGATTGACAAGCGCAGCAAATCATTCGTCAAACCGTAAGATAAGCGAACATCTTCTGGTATATCAGCATGGGTTTGTGCTCTTGGATAAGTAATCAAGCTTTCCACACCACCAAGACTTTCTGCAAAGGTAATGATTTGAAGGTTATTGATGATGTGAGGAATTTTTTCTTCCTCAACTACTTTAAAAGAAATCATACCACCTTTTCCAGTATAAAGCACTTCTTTAACAGCTGGTGAGTTTTTCAAATACTTCACAATAGCATGAGCATTCTCAGTAGCTTTTTCCATGCGAAGTTTGAGCGTCTTAAGTCCTCGCATCAGCATGTAAGAATCAAAAGGAGATAGGGTTGGTCCTGTCGTATTAAGGTTATAAAAAATCTTATCATAAATGGCTTGGTCACTGGTAATCACCACACCAGCCAATACGTCATTATGCCCTGCTAAATATTTTGTCGCTGAATGCACCACGATATCCGCACCAAGAGCAATCGGATTTTGGTAAATCGGACTATAAAAGGTGTTGTCTACCACTAACTTAGCACCATTTGCATGAGCAACTTCAGCAACTTTAGCGATATCAAATTCAATCATCAAGGGATTGGTTGGTGTTTCAAGATAAACAATATCTGTCTCTTCGGTGATTTCATCTAGAAGCTCCGCTTGAGTATTAGCATAAGAAAAAACAAAGCGTCCTTCTTTTTCTTTATCATTAAACCAGCGAAAAGAACCGCCATACAAATCACGCGCGGCAACCACTTTTGCTCCTACTGGAAAAATTTCAAGCGCTAAAACAATGGCACTCATACCTGATGATGTCGCTAAAGCATAATCAGCTTTTTCAATTGCTGCAAGGGTCTTTTCAAGGGTTGCACGGGTCGGATTTTTAGTTCTCGTATAATCAAAGCCCGTTGATTTTCCAAACTCTGGGTGCTGATAGGTTGTTGAAAAATAAATCGGTGCTGCAAGAGCGCCCGTTGCTTCATCCGACTTAATACCAGTATGGGCTAAAATAGTAGCCAATCGACAGTCACTTTTCATAATAATTCCCCTTCTCATCTCAAAACATAGTTTTCTTTCAAAAATTTATAGACCTTATTCTAACATTTATTCACAAAAATGCATGCCTTTTTGCTATTCTAATTCCTAATAGTTAGCTATAAGAAAAAACTATATCTTATTAAATTAAAAACAGCCTACAGAACTCGATTCGCTTTTCTATTTTCGGGCTCATGAAAAAACAGCCCGCTGGGCTGTTTTTTTATTCTAAATGGAGTTTTTTACGTAGTGTTTTTGCTTTATTACCGATTAATTTATCAAGTAAATGTGTTGCTAAGGCTAGGAATCCATAGACAGCAACTCCAAATGTTCCCATAAGAACAAGATAAATCACACTACCAAGACGAGTGGTTGGACTGATGATAAAGTGAAGTCCAAATGTTCCTAGTGCAACAACAATTCCCATGATAGCCGTCAAAATGCAAACTAATAGGATGCCACGCCACAAGGCTTTACGATTAAACTGTGTTACGGCATGAATTTGATTGAACATCAAAATAATTGGAATCATCAATCCAATTGCTGTTGATAAAAGTGGTCCATATGCTTTGAATAAAAAGATAAATGGCACTTGTAAAACAATCTTAACTACCAAACCATAAGCAAAATAATTGATGGCTTTGCGATTTTCAAAAAGAGCTTGTAACATTGGTGCTAACAAACTATAAAGAGCTAAGAAAATAACTTGAATCAAAGCTACAACAAATAACCAAAGGGCATCATTATTTGGTGCACCATAGAAAAGAGTGTAAAGTGGCTGTGCCAAAATAATAGCTCCCATCATTGCCGGCAAAAGCACCATGCACAACATCTGCAAACTATTAATGACCAAATGCGCAGCAGCCTTTTTATCTTTATTAACAAAATTCTCTGTCAAAAGCGGAATCCCTGCACCACCGATAGCAGTCGCAAGCGAGATTAAAATCATTGTTACCTTGTTTGGATTACTTGATAAGTAAGCATACAAGATTTGTAATTCTTTCAAACTATGTGACGTGAAAAGTTTCATTGAGTTAATGAAAGACCATTGGTCAACCAATTGGAATAATTGGATGGCTGCACCCGTAATGATAAATGGGATAGCTTCTTTTACGGTTTCAATGATAATGGCATTAGCATCAATGTCAATTTCCTCAGTGTCCTTCGATAAAATAGCTTGAAGTTTTCCTTCCTTCCAAAGGAAGAAAATCAAAACCATGACGCTGGCAATCATTCCAATGAAAGCTGCAAAGGTTGATTGAACAACCGCTGAAACGTAATCTCCGGAACCAATTTTCATAATCATGAAGGCTGTCAATAACATCCAAATCACTCGGATGACTTGTTCAGCGATTTGGCTCATGGCATATGGTTTTAAATTATTAAACCCTTGGAAGAAACCACGAAGCACACTCATTGATGGAAAAAGTAAAACTGCCCAAGACAGACTCTTCATGACGCGAATCAAATCGTTGCCACCACCACTCCAAGCAGCTTGAATTGGTGCTCCAAGATACATAATAGCAGCAAAAATAAAGCCGAGTACTAAGGTTAATTTTAAAATTTTACGTAAGAGATAATAGCTTGTCTCTTCCTGACCAAGCGTATTATACTTAGACACTTGCTTAGCTATTGCCACGGGAATCCCTGCTGTTGAAATAAGTAGGAATACCGCATAAATATTGTAGCCCATTCCAAAAAGCGCATTGGCTTGTTCAGCATGAGTCCCCATCCAAGCATACCAAGGAATAATGTAGAAGGCACCCAAGAGACGACTGATGAAGTTTGAAGCTGTTAACCAAGCAGCTCCACGTACCATCTGCTGTTGCTGTGTCACGTTTGTTTTGTTTTCAGACATAGTATTCTTCCTAATTTTAAAAATAAGCGTTACATTTTATTATAAACTTTTGCTTGTGACTTGTAAAACATAGACATTAAGTCTAAAATAGAGTGTATGATTACACTTGAAAAAACCCTCGAAATTCTGAAAAAAGACCATAATTTCCGCGAAATCATCTTCCACAATCAATACAGTCTGACTTGGAAAGAAAATCCTAGCTTTTCAAAAATCAGTTTTGACAGTCGTGCTGTCGACAGTTCAACCCTTTTCTTTGCTAAAGGGGCAACTTTTAAAAAAGAATACCTTGAACAAGCTATACAAAAAGGTTTACCTTTTTATGTCAGCCAAGTTGATTACGAACTTGATATTCCTGCGATTATCGTAACAGATATCAAAAAAGCGATGAGCTTGATTGCCATGGAATTTTATGGTCATCCAGAAGAAAAATTAAAAATCATTGCTTTCACTGGTACAAAAGGGAAAACAACTGCGGCTTACTTTACATACAACATTTTGAAACAAAGCCACAAACCAGCTATGTTTTCAACAATGAACACAACACTTGATGGTAAGACATTCTTCAAATCAAAATTAACCACACCTGAAAGTCTCGACCTCTTCAAGATGATGGCAACTGCTGTTGATAATGGCATGACTCACCTCATCATGGAAGTGTCTAGCCAAGCTTACCTTGTCGATCGTGTCTACGGATTGACTTTTGATGTTGGAGCATTTCTTAATATCAGCCCAGACCACATTGGACCGATTGAGCATCCAACATTTGAAGATTATTTCTATCACAAACGTCTGTTGATGGCAAATAGCAAAGCTGTTGTTGTCAATGCTGGTATGGATCATTTTAAAGTTGTTGCTGAGCAAGTGGCTAATCTTCCACATGATTTTTATGGTAAGGATTCTGATAATACTATCGAAAATGGCAGAGCTTTTGATTTTGATGTGACTGGAAAACTAGATGGACACTATGACATCCAGCTCATTGGCTCATTTAACCAAGAAAATGCACTAGCTGCTGGTCTTGCTTGTCTTCGTTTAGGAACAAGCCCTGAAGACATCAAAAAAGGAATTGCTGAGACAAGCGTTCCAGGTCGTATGGAAGTCATTACCCAGGCAAATGGCGCTAAAGTTTTCGTTGACTACGCCCACAACGGTGATAGCCTTGAAAAATTATTATCTGTTGTTGAAGAACATCAAACTGGAAATCTTCACCTCATTCTCGGCGCTACCGGTAACAAAGGAGAAAGTCGTCGCGCTGATTTCGCTCGTGTGATTAATGCTCATCCAAATCTTCAAGTTATCTTAACTGCTGATGATCCTAACTACGAAGACCCTAAAGCTATTGCAGAGGAAATTGCCAGCCAAGTCAATCGACCACTTGAAATCGAAGTTGATCGTGAAAAAGCTATTGCAAAAGCCATGTCACTCACTCAAAAAGCTGATGATGCCGTTATCATTGCTGGCAAAGGAACTGACGCTTACCAAATCGTTAACGGTGAACGCACAGCTTATGCTGGTGATATGAACATCGCTAAAAAATACCTTAACTAAAACGATTACAATTACTATTTAGAATAATTCTAATTAATTAGAATTATGTGTGGTTTTTATAAAAATATTTCGAAAAAAGGCTTTTCAGAGGCCTTTTTTCTTGTTACAATGAAAAAACAATTCTCAATTTTTTTGAGAATTATAACCATATTCATTTTTTACGAGAAAGGAGGTCCACTATGTCAGAAATTCGTGCTGAACATATCACTATCGCTTATGATGATAAAACGGTTATTCAGAATTTATCAACCAAAATAACTGATGGAAAAATCACCACAATCATCGGTGCTAATGGCTGTGGCAAATCCACTTTGCTAAAAGCCCTGACACGGATTCAAGCGGTTAAAGCTGGGCAAATTTTAATTGACGGTAGAGCCATCACTGATTTGCCAACAAAAGAAATTGCAAAGCAGATTGCCCTGCTTCCACAAGTGCTTGAAGCTACCGAAGACATTACAGTTTATGAACTCGTGTCTTACGGACGTTTTCCTCACCAAAGTTATTTTGGACAGCTAAGCGATATTGACAAAGCTAAAATCAAGCGGGCAATGGAAATGACAAAAATCACTAACCTTGCTAATAAAAAAATCGATGCCTTGTCCGGTGGACAACGCCAACGCGTTTGGATTGCCATGGCGCTAGCGCAAGACACCGATACGATTTTCCTTGATGAACCGACAACTTACCTAGATATGAATCATCAATTAGAGATTTTAGAATTACTGAAAAAGCTCAATCAAGAAACCAAGAAAACGATCATCATGGTTTTGCACGATTTGAATTTATCAGCGCGTTTTTCTGATGACTTAATTGCCATGAAAAACGGTGCCATTTGCTATCACGGTCAAGTTGAAGAGGTTATGACAACTGATATTTTAAGAGATATTTTTAGCATCGAGGCACAGATCGGTCAAGATCCGGTTCATAACTGTCCTATTTTGCTGACTTATCAGCTCACATAAATTTCAGGAGACCTTAGACATGAAAAAAATATTTGTCGTTTTAACAACATTTCTAGCAACGCTTATGTTGGTTGCTTGTCAAAACAACGCATCAACTTCAGATAATACTGAGCTATCAAGCATGCCTAAAATAACAGGATTTTCTTACCAAGGCGATATTCCTAAAAATCCTAAAAAAGTCGTTAACTTTGCCTACTCTTACACTGGCTACCTTCTTGAACTAGGTGTTAATGTGTCTAGTTACTCACTAGATTTAGAAAAAAATAGTCCTGCTTTTGGAAATGAATTAGCTGACGCGGTGAAATTAACCTCAGATGATACCGAAGCAGTCGCTGCGCAAGAGCCAGACCTTATCATTGCTTTTTCAACTGATGAACACCTCAAAGAATTAAAAGATATTGCGCCCGTCTTAGTCATTGAATATGGTAAGAGTGATTATCTTGAAATGATGACTAATCTTGGAAAAGTCTTTGGCAAAGAAGACAAAGCTCAGAAATGGCTTGATAGTTGGAAAACGAAAACGGCTAAAGCTAAAGAAGAACTCGCACCATACCTTGATGCCTCAACAAGCTTCACTGTTATGGATTTTTATGACAAAGCTATCTACCTCTATGGTAATAACTGGGGGCGCGGAGGTGAATTAATTTACGATTCACTTGGCTTTTCTGCTCCTGAAACTGTTAAAAAAGATGTCTTCTCAGCTGGTTGGTTTGGTATTTCACAAGAAGTACTTGCCGATTATGTAGGTGACTACCTTGTGCTTAATGTCAGCCAAGATACCAAAGACGCTGCTGCTTCCTTAAAAGAAAGTGATGTTTGGAAAAATATTCCAGCGGTTAAAAATCAAAAAATACTTGAAGTTGATGAAAATCTCTTCTACTTCTCTGACCCAATGTCACTTGATAAACAATTAAAAACTTTCACAGCAGCCATTAAAAAAGCTAACAGCTGGTGATTATGACTCCCTTCTCTGAAAACGGAAATCTCATGAAAGAAGCTAACTTTCTTATTCAGAAAAATAAGCTAAGTCAACTTTGGCTTGTTTTTTTCAGCATTGCAATACTTTTTATTCTGGGCTGTTATTTAAGCCTGCGTTTTGGGGCGGTTGCTTACACTAATCAGCAAGTCCTCAGTGTTTTAAGAGCACCGTTAACTGATTCAAGCCTCCAAGACGTCATTTTTGATTTGCGTTTACCAAGAATCTTTGCAGCAATATTAGTTGGGGCAGCTATGGCTCAAGCTGGTAGTATCATCCAAGGGGTGACAAGAAATCCTATCGCTGATCCTGGGCTTCTTGGAATTAATGCAGGAGCTGGGCTATCCTTGATTGCTGGTTATGCCATTTTTGGTAGCATGCACTACAGCATGACACTCTTTCTTTGTCTGATTGGTGCTAGTCTTTCAGCTTGCTTGATTTTTGGGATTAGTTACCATCCTCAAAAAGGTTATCAGCAAACCCGACTTATTTTAGCGGGAGCTATGATTTCGACCCTCTTTTCATCTTTAGGTCAAGCTTTCAGCTTATATTTTGATTTGTCTAAAGCTGTAATTGGCTGGCAAGCTGGTGGACTCGCTCAGACCAATTGGAAAATGCTGGCTATCATTGCTCCTTTTATCCTAGTCGGTCTTGTCTTAGCGCAACTAATGGCTCATCAATTGACCATTCTCTATCTTGATGAAACCGTCGCTAAAGCTTTGGGGCAAAAAACGCTGGCTACTACTATTGGCCTGCTTAGTATTGTTCTTATTTTATCAGCTGCTGCTGTTGCTTTGGTGGGAAGTCTTGCATTTCTTGGTTTGATTATTCCTCATTTTATAAAACTCTTTGTCGCTAAAGATTATCGTATTATTCTTCCACTTACGGCATTTGCTGGCGCGACTTTCATGGTTTGGGTTGATTTGCTTAGTCGAATCATCAATCCTCCAGCCGAAACACCTCTTAGCGCCATTATCAGTATCGTTGGACTTCCTTGCTTTCTTTGGTTGGTCAGAAAGGGGAAAAATCTATGATCTCTAAAACAAAACGGACAAGTCAATTACTTCTCCTTCTTCTTAGTTCGCTAATTATTTTCCTGCTTTCTTTATCCATTGGCTACGCTAATACCTCCTTTATTAAAGTCCTTCAAGTCTTTTTGGGACAAGCTGATACCACAATGTCTTTGATTGTTTTCAAAATCAGGCTTCCTCGTATCCTAGCTTGTATGCTTGGTGGGGCTTCTCTTGCCATGTCAGGAGTCTTGTTGCAAACCCTAACTAAAAATCCTCTAGCCGATTCTGGTATCTTAGGAATTAATGCGGGAGCTGGCTTAATTATTGCTGTCATGGTAGGGCTACTAGATATCACTAACCTTGCCGTCCTGACGTTAATGCCTTTCTTTGTCATGCTTGGAAGTTTCTTAACAATTAGTATTGTCTACGCCGTTTCTCACCGTAAAAATCAACCGATTCAACCAACACGCTTAATCATCTCAGGTGTGGGAATATCAAGTTTACTTTCTGGTGTGATGGTTTCTGTTATTGCCAATCTTGATATCGGAAAAACCGATTATGTTGTCTCATGGTTAAGTGGCAAAGTAAGTGGCGGAAACTGGCAATTGCTGGCTATCATGGCACCTCTTCTAGGGATTATTTGGGGAATGACTATATGGCGCAGCTACCGCCTAAACATGATGATGTTTAGCCAAGAAACGAGCATCGCTCTCGGTCTTAACCTAAAGAAAGAACGACTTTGGGTTCTTACACTCTCTACATTTTTAGCCGCATTTAGCGTTTTGCTGGTGGGGAACATTACTTTTGTCGGCTTGCTTTCTGGTCACATCACGCGCCGCTTATTTGGAAATGACCACCGAATCGTCCTACCTGCTAGCATGCTGATTGGTATGATTTTAATGCTAATTGCAGATACTATCGGCAGAAGCCTACTTGTCGGGACAGGTATTCCAACAGGACTGATCATTTCAGTTATCGGAGCCCCTTATTTCCTTTATCTCATGATAAAAACAGCAACATAAAAATCTGGGATACCCCAGATTTTTTTAATTTATTTACTTGTAAAAATTAGTGTCTCTTTATCAAATATCATGTTCAATTGGTATTTGCCTTGGTCATTTTTGCGAATGTAATTCAATTTTTCCAAAGCTTCCACAAAAATATCTGGTCGCTTTTGAGCGACTTCATCTTTTCTTGCAAATTTCAATAGAAAAGTTGTCATGTATTTCAAAGCGTATTGCGGATTAACATCTCCAAGCAAATCAAACAGAACTTCTTGTTCTTTTGACATTGGCAAATTCTCAGCTAGTTTGAAAAAGTAGTTAGCAAGTGTCAATTCATCACGAGCAATACTTGTCTTTTCAACGAGTACCAAATCATTAGTCTCATTTTCCAAACGTGTCTCAAAAGTGATTGCCATCAAGTTAGTGTAAACCGGACTCTCATCATCCACAAAAATCTGACTATCTAAGTCAATATTTTCTAGAGATTCAAGCAAGTCAAAACCAATCGTATAGCGCTTATTGTCACGGATAATGTACCCTGATTGGACATATTCTTCAATCAAACGGTCAATCTTTGAGACGTCTTGAAACTGTGCTTTGATTTGACGCAAAGTTACATCATCAGTTTGATAAAGAAAATTAACCAAATCCTTGAAAAAATCTTGTCGTGTTAATTTATCTGGATTAAAAATTTTAATCATGTAATTCTCCTAAATATTGTAAAAACGCTGAATTGGCTAGCTGGCTGGGATTGGTGCCTGGTTGGTTCAAAGGCACAGCAAGACCAAGTTTGTCATAGTAGTCCTGCCAAAACTCAGAAATTTCCTGCTCATCATCGCCAAATTTCATAGGAACAGTTTCAAAAATCGGTAAGATTTCTGTAATATACTCTGAACAATAATAACAATCATTATCAGGATAAAAACTATCATTATAAGGTCTACCAAGAAGATTCTTTGCAGCTGCCAGAACTTGGTCTGGATCTATTTTTGGATAACGGTAAACCGAAACAAGCTGATCATGTGTATCCAAAAATTCTCTCAAACTTTGTCTAACAAAGCCTTGATTTCTCGTTGCATGATAAATCATCTGCTCAAAAAAGATACCAACGTGACTATACTGTCCCGTCGAATCCTTTATGGCTTGTGACATTTCTGAGACATCATACATAAAAAGTAAGTCTCCAGCCTGCAATTCACGTAGTTTCATATGTTAATTGTAACAAAAAACATAAGCGACTGCTAGAAGAAGACAATCTTAAAATGCTAATCAATTGTAGCTAAGATTTATCGTATGCTATAATGCCAGTATGAAACTATTAATCCCTAACGCCAAAGAATTAAATACCAATCAAGATGCCTTTTCTTATCAGGAACTTTCTCAAAAGCCCCAAACGATACTTGATATTTTGACGGATTTTTCTGTTAAAGATTTGACAAACTTTTATAAAATCAATTCTAGCAAAGCTGACCAAGAGTGGCTGCGCTGGCACCGCTTATCAGACAAAGAAACAAAAAGCTACCCTGCTTGGTTCTTATATGATGGGCTGATGTATCGCTATATGAATCGTCAGCAAGTCAGCCAAGCTGAACAAGACTACCTCAATGAGCACCTTCGTATCGCAACAGCTTTTTACGGTCTAATCAAACCGACAGAGCTGATTGCACCACACCGACTTGATTTTCAAGGCAATCTCAGAATCAAGAATACCTCATTAAAACAATTCTGGCGAGAAGATTACGATAAGCAAGTTCAAAAAGATGACCTTATCATCTCACTTCTATCATCAGAATTCGAGCAAGTCTTTTCACCAGATATCCGTAAACGCATGATTAAAATCATCTTTATGGAAAATCGAGCTGGTAAACTTAAAATCCATTCAACTATTTCTAAAAAAGGACGTGGTCGCCTAGTCTCACTCATGGCTGAAAAACAAATTGAAACACTTGAGGACATAAAGACATTAGCTTTCGACGGATTCTCATTTTCATTAGAGCATTCAGATGACAAGACAATCACCTTTATCCGAGATGGAGAATAAAAAAGCAAACAAGAAAACTTGTTTGCTTTTTGTTTTGCTATTTTCTATAATAATACGCTTCTGCAGGAAAATCAGTAAATTGTTGTCCTGCAACCAACCTTGGTTGGGAAGAATCCGAATGATCTTCTTTGGGATTTTTGACACCAGTAGGGTAAACTTCAATAGCAAATCCACCGGGTGCACCGTTAGCTGCACCACATGCTAAGGTAACTGTTCCATAAGAACTTTCTCGTGGCGAACTAATATTCATTCCTTCAAGCATTCCTTCATCACTAAATTCAAAAGTTTGCCCTCTACCATTTTCCCATGTTCCTGCTAATGATTCATAATTTCCACTAAGTATCTGATTAACATCTAAATCATCAGAATTTGCTTGTTCAGATACTAATGGTTGCCAATCAAGTACACTAAAATTAAATGTCTCTTTATTTTTTACATCAAAGTAATCCGTTAATTCCACATCTTTACCAATTGGTACAGTAGCACTTTTTATAGTATCAATACCACTATTATCTGCTCTCAATTGATACTGGGTATCTTCCATTTCTGTTCCTGTTGATGTCCACTTAGCAGTAATAATCGTTCCATCTGTGTAAATATTTGCAGCTTCTCGATAACCACCACTTGATGCAACATAACTTTGTGCCAAATAGTCAGCTACTCCGTTATTATCATAATAAAGAGCCGCAAATTCAACTGTTCCCGTAGACTCCCAGTACCGTCCAGAAAATAGTTCATCCTGACCATTCCCATCGATATCATAATAAGCGTAATGCGTCGCTGGAGTATCACTTGTATCATTTCTAAGTTTTTCTAAAACGATATCATAAATACTATTATCACTAGCTTCTTTTTTATCAGATGCCGAAGTAGATGTAGATGAGCCAGTATACCAATTTCCTGATACTTTCTGATTACTATTTTTCTTAGAACATGCACCTAAAACTAATAAAGTAATAACAATTAATAGAATTCTCTTTTTCATTTACAATTTCCTTCCATGTTATTGACGATAATAATAGTAATCATTAGATGAATGATAAACACCATTCTGTGTTGGTACAATTCGGGGTTTAGAAATATCAGACTTATCTCCCGATGGGTTTTCAAACCCAACTTTAAATAACGCCAATAAACCACCAGTGAAACCATTCCCCATTCCTATATAAGGAATGCCATCATTTTCATATCTAAAGGCACCTTGCAAACTTTCTTCACCTGTGTTCCCACTTACTGTACTAGTAACAGATCCATCAACTCGAATAACAAGAGTATCACCTTTTCCGTTACGCCATGTTCCAGCAAGCGATTCGTAGTTTTCATCCTTTATCTCTTCCAAATTAATATCATTGGCGGATTCTAGCTCAGCATCATAAGCTAATTGTGTTTTAAGAGCACCAGACCAAGCATAACATTTCTGACCATCAATATTAACTTCCCACCAAGTTGAGTTATTATCAACTGATTCTCCACTAACATAATCTAATACTTGAAGAATATCACCCTTTTGTTTTTTAGTAACAACATCAGCTGATAAGCTTGGTTTTAAACGTAAATTCAATACATCTACACTAACAACGTAGTTAGCTTTTTCAGGTTTAGCATGAAAATAAACTTGTAATACTGATTTTACCTCTTCACCTGTTGTTAATACTTTATTACCATCATCATTAGTATAACCATAAAGCACCACCTTGTTTTCATCTTTTACAGAATTAACGTTGCCATTAACACGTTGAAGTTCTTGAACAGGAATATCTATCGTGATTTTAACACTTGGAACAAGTTCTACTCGACTAGGTTCTTCTCCATTTACAGTCATATTACCTGATGTAACATAAGTTTGTACAGTATTAGAATCCTCATAATCTTCAATTGTGTACTGTCCTTTTAAAGGATTCCCAGCATTGAATGCCATCAATTCTGCGCCAGCTCTACATAAAGTTGCAGTACCATCATTATTTAAGCTTATCCCACATGTCATCAAGGTTGAAGTATTTGATGCAACATAATAATAACGATAATTTAAAAACCAATCAGAATAATCTTTTTTCTCTTTTGTTACATTCTTAGACTCGACAACTTCTCTTGTGCCATGGCTTGTTTTTACTTTACTACCATTTGATTGCTGATGACATCCAACTAAAATAAAACAACAAAATAAAAAGATAATTTTTTTCATATCAATATCTTTAATTTTTTATCTCCTCAATATACAAAGCATACAAAAAGGCGACTTGCATCGCCCTTTTGTTATCCTATCACTTTTGATTAGGCGTTGAAGCTTTCTGTCAATTGTGGAACAACTTGTTTTTTACGTGAAACTGCACCAGCAAGGAATGCGTGGTTATTTTCAAGTTTGAAGTTGAAGGCAGCTTCAACTTTATCCATATTAGCACCAAGTGCCAAGATTTCAGAGTTTGAGTTAAGGATATCAGTAATCATAAGAACAAAGTCAGAGTATCCGTTAGCTTGGATAGCAGCTGTCATTGCAGCTTCGATTTCTGCTCGACGTTCAAGAACTTCGTTGATATCAACTGTATTAACTTGTGCAACACGAACTTGGTTTCCGTTAAGTTCGAATGATTTTGCATCGATGTCAATCAATTCTTCAGCAGATTTTGTTGCCAAGTTTGTACCAGCTTTAAGCAATGCCAACCCGTATTCTTCAAGGTTAACACCTGCGATTTCTGCCAAGTCAGCAGCAACAGCTGGGTCAGTTGCGTGAGTTGTTGGTGATTTAAGAAGAAGTGTATCTGAAATCAAACCAGACAAAAGCAAACCAGCCATTTCTTTAGGA